>Ga0208770_1000078_pt1 | contig 72047 bp, 92 predicted proteins | sample AntAceMetag02UK9_FD_184771 | JGI IMG/M metagenome (GOLD analysis project Ga0208770, IMG submission 184771) | Saline lake microbial communities from Ace Lake, Antarctica - Antarctic Ace Lake Metagenome 02UK9 (SPAdes) (version 2) | ecosystem: Environmental > Aquatic > Non-marine Saline and... | reverse complement strand
CAGCCGATGTATGTTTTACCATACTTATTATATATTAATATATGGTTACCCCCTTTATCACTTACATCACACAAGCTAAAGACTTGTGTGTTTTACGTTCCGTCATATAAAATGACAAAACAAACTGATAATAAAGAAATACCGAAGAATGTTCGGAAATCTGTTAACAATTTCTATCATCAAGGAGGTACTCACAATCTAAGACAGACTAAAGAGTATCTACACACACTACATAATCCCTCACATACTAAATTCATAATTGCTCAATATGCTAAAGACCTGGGTATAGAGTTTGAATTGAGTAAGGAATTTTGGACTAATATAGCCGATGTTATACAAAACGATTGGGAATCATTTTTACAATTCCTGAATAACGTACCCGAAGAACACAACTTACTGAAGATAAAGAGACACACCAAAAAAGAATTTAGTATAAGTGATCCACGATCCAATATGGGTACATACGCCCTACACAAATTAAATATTCCAAGATTTGAAAAAACGATTGATGGTGTACACAAGGATAAAGATGTAATACTAGATTATTATGAACACTTGGCGGATAAGATAGTTGATAATGGCGTTGATAAGTTCTATGATTTCATAAGTATTAAGATGAATAGAAAGAAACGTAAAAGTGATAAACGGAAAAGTAAATAACATTTTCCATTTCTCTTAAAATAAATAATTTGATGAATATGAAAATACAAGACCTATCATACACCAGCCAAAGAAAATTAGTTTCTGACAACTGTAACAAGCAAATGTATGATGCCATAGAACACGAAACGGATTACATATTATCTTTTTTAAAACGTGATACAATAGAACACGAACCGGATTACATATCACCCTTTTTAAAAGCACAAACTATTATGAGGAATCTTGGTTGGACAGATGAGGAAATATCATCATCTATAAAAGACACCTGTAAATTAGGATTTAAGGCATATGAAATAACATATTCAAAAGACCAAACTACCATAATAGGTTTAAACGAACTAGATGCTGGTGAATTAGTTCCAAACTGGTCAAGAAAATTAGGACATTTCTGGTTACTACTTCCGGTAGTTAATCAATTCCAACGAATAATGTCACACAGAAAAGTATTATACTTATCTAACAGAAATTTCTTTGAGAACATACTTACACTACTACATAACCAAGACATTTGAAAGAAATTGAAAAAAAAGCGGATAAATGCTAGGTGGGCTAAAAAGTATCCGTATATTTGTTAAAGAATTAAGACAAACACAAACAAAAACAGTAAAAAACAAAAATTATGAAAAACACAAAAACAGTAGTAACAGCAAAATCTTGTAACAGATGTCCAGAGAAAGGAGAACAGCCAATTGCTAACTTCCGAAACCACAAATCAGGTTACAGTCTAAACCAGTGTAAGTCGTGTGAGCGTACATCTTCTAGATTACGAAGAAAGAAAGTTGTTAAAGTTCCAACTACACTCACAACTCCGAACGGACGTTCTTTCGAAGTGTCTTCAACACCAGTTGTTGGATCACGTAAAGTAACTGCCAACGGATCAACGAAAGTTATTTACGTGGTAGGAGCAACACGAGATGAAGCTCGATCAGTATTTCAGAAATACGCTAAAGTAGCAAGAAACACAGTTTCTGCATCAGTAGTGTAACTGATACAATAATAACAAAATAAAAATCCCCTTATCGATTTCGGTAAGGGGATTTCCTATTTTACATTTTCTCCCAGTACTGATAGACGTACTTCAAGAAACGTTTCATCTGTGTTTCGTCTAACACTTGTTTATAGACATTCCAAACCCATGACTTGATATCACCCGGTGATTTTATCTTATGTTCAACCTCATTCTTATCCAACCCCTGTTGAGTCAAGTGGTCGATTAGTGTTTGTGCGTAAGCCATCAACTCCTTCTTATCGGTCCAATACTTCTTTGTATTGTGTGTGGGTGATGCATCTAGCTTGTAAGAGGTCTTATCCTTCATACGACCTACTTGTTGATAGTGTATCGATTCATGTCGTAACACCTCGTTTAAGAAGGCTAGTAATGAATCCAGTCCATCACCTTTCAGAAACTCTAAGAACATTTCTTCCTCAACGACTATCATCATCGAGTTACTGTACTTATTGAATAAAGCAAATTTAACACCACCCATCAACATAAGTTCTTTCGGTGCCATTTCTTTCTCAACATCAGAACCCAATGAATCGTGAAAATCATCAAAATTGGAAAATTCTACCTCAAACTCCGAAGACATCGAGTTTAGTTCTTCCAAACTATTATATTCATTATTCTTGATGTTGGTCAAAAATTCAGTGAAATCAAACGGTTCAATAACCGCCTCTCTGAAGTATTTAAAATCTTGTAAATGTTTCATTCCTTGTTACTTTTTTTATTCAATATTATATAACTGGATAATGATCCAACTATAAATATTATTATCTCTCTCATCTAGATAGTCCAGAATTATCTTCATCCTCCATTTCTTGTTGTAATGACTTAATCTTTTCCACTACAAAAGAATCAACATCATAAATCTCTAATTCATTGATTATATTCTCATATACATCTCTCTGTGCCGTCTTACATATACTAACAGCATCACTACTGTCTAGGAATTTCTTAGTCTCAAACTCTTCATTGAACAATTCTCTCCAATATCGACCACTAGCAGACTTATTTCGAAATGTGTTTTTCCAAATCTCACTTGTGATTTTATCATCACTATTTTCATTAAACTTCTTTATGTGATTCATATTACTAATTAAATTTAGAGTATATATTAAACCTTAGGGTTACCCCTTTAAGTCGCACTGCATGTGATTTGTTCATAGGTGACAGGCTCATGGCAGGTCATTCGATTCAGTAGCTTTTCAAATATGGAATCCCTGAAATTCAACCTGTTGAACCTATAAAAATACTCATCAATGTATCTGTGCAGATATTCCCTGTTGCAATATGAATGCACTCCCCTGAGCCAGTTCTTGAAATTTCTGATCTGAATGTGCAGCATGGTGAAATTCCTGCCCTTGTCTGAAAGCCGCTGTTCCAATTTTGGGAATTGTTCTTTCAAAGGGCTGTATCCCGCCCAACCGTCCGTGACAACGCTTGCATCGTTTCGGATGTGAGTGTCAAAAATGGGTCTGAGCGATTCTGAACTGTAGTCCTCTATCTGTTTGGCATAGCCCCTGCCGGGCTTCCCGTCCCTGTATTCCAAGGCTATGACCACCCTGACCTTTCCCTTTGAAGGACTTCTTCCAGGCTCTCCTTTTTTGGGTGTCCCTATCTCAAATTCATCAACATGCACCTCTTTTTCCAAAGGAAATCTTTCACTGCTTTTCATGTTCACCTGCACCTTTTGCCTGAAATACCAGGCGGTCGTTTGCTTGATCCCGTACTTTTCGGCAAGCCAGATGCTGTTGGCGCCTTTCTTAGAGGTCACAATATCAAAGGTCATCTCAAAAGCCTTGTCAATTCCGAACTTGAGCTTATGGAACATTGAGTGTGCGGTCGGAGATTCATCATATCCGCATTTTGTGCAGCGTCTATTGTACTCCTTCTTTCCATTGGCATGTTTGCCGTGCCCACACTTGCGGCACGAATATCCTCCTGCCCATTTTTGGTCTGACAGATATTGCATGCATTGGTCCGGAGTGCCGAAATGATCCCTGAATTCCTCACGCGTAAGTCCTTTATTTATCTTCATGATGTTTTTTTTTACAAACATCCAATGCCAAACCGTAACCTATCTACGGTCTGCGATTTAAAGGGGTAACCCTATATTAAAAATAATACTTATATTTCTTAGATAAAAATAAACATCGGTGATAAAAATCGTTAAACTACTTCAACAGTTTCTTAATAGTTTTATCTCTCTTATCTTTTTAGATTTCATTAAGCCAAAATTAATTCTTGAAGTGTATATAACCAACCTGTTCCTAGAAATTTATCATTTTTTTCTAATACTACAACACCTTTTCCTTCTACAATTTCTACAAATGTGTATTCTTTATACATTCTGTGATAGTCTGAACCAGCAGCTCGAACTAAATCATTAGAATTTACGAATGGTGGATTCACAATTAATTTCATTCCCTTTTCAGGATTTCCTCCCAATTTTATAAAATTATGTAGCGAGATATATTCTTTCATATTCAATACTTATTGTTATATAAAAACTCTTATTATAATGACTCACGTACTATCTGTGAAACGACTTTTCTATCACACGGGATATTAGAAAACTCTTTCATAATAAGACCCATGTTATTGGATCCATTCTCAATCAGTTCAGTCACTTTCAATCTAACATCTTCCTCAGACATCAATTCTGGTAGATAATCAGAGATTATTTTCAATTCCAATACTGTATTTTCATCAGGTTGTGATGATAAACTTTGATTCAAGCTTTTCTTGAACTTTGTCAATAGCTTTTCCACCTCACTATCATTCATCTCAATACCCTTACCTTCTAATGTTTGTATCTCACCTTTAATCGTACTCAGTAATAGCTTACGAACGGTATCTCTGGCTTTAAAAGCCTTCATAAAATCATCAGAAATTCTCTCTTTTAATGTCATTTTATACAGTGTTTAGTTTTTAGTTATAAAAAAATGGAGAGTTGAAGAACTTACTGATGTGTCAGGTCTAAAGCCTAAAACCTATAACAACATCTTTTGGTGGTCTAACCACTTGGACTTTATCTTAAAGAGAAACCAACAACATAAGGCGTGATCTTCTTTATTTTGGTAGTGTTCAATTCTACCATTTTCAACTCTCCATTAATGTAACAGAATTTTCTATTAATTTATTTCAATAAACACCAGTTCTGTAAGCCGTTATTTAAAGAATCTACCTTTTTGTTTATTATAATTTATATTAATATAGGGAACTATATACTTAGTTAACCCAATTACATCAATAAATATACGGAATTCCTAACTATTTACAAATAAAGGTTTAATTTTTTAAACTTCGGACTATTTATAATATATAAACGTATATTATGGTAGCACTACAAAAGTTTACAAACCTCATAGAATTAGTCACATACTTTCAGGACGAACAAATATGTCGAGACTATCTGGAGAAGATTCGTTGGAACGATAAAATCATATGTCCTTATGATGAGTGTGGTCACAATAAAGTGTTCAAATATAAAAATGGTAAGACCTACAAATGTTCTTGTTGTAAGAAACAATTCAGTGTTCGTGTTGGAACTCTATTCGAAGGTAGTAAGGTATCATTAAAGAAGTGGTTTGCTGCTATCTATTTGGTTACATCACATAAGAAAGGTATATCTTCAATGCAACTGGGTAAAGATATTGGTGTAACTCAGAAGACTGCTTGGTTTATGCTCCACCGAATTAGGAAAGTACTTGGTCTACATCAGTCAGAGAGTAAATTAGGTGGTGTATGTGAAGCTGACGAAACATATGTTGGTGGATTGGAAAAGAATAAACATTACAGTAAGAAGCGTAAAGGTTCACAAGGTAGGAGTACAAAGTCCAAGATTATTGTTGCTGGAGTTATAGAACGTGGTGGTGAGTTAAGAGCAAAGATGTTAGATAGTGTTACAATTGCAGTTCTTGGTCAATATATTAATGATAATGTGAAAGAAGGGAGTGTGGTTAATACTGATGAATGGGGTGGTTATAAGAAATTACATAAAGTATTTGACCACCGAGTAATTAAACACAATAAACACGAATATGTTAGAGGTGATGTCCATACCAATACAATTGAGGGTTTTTGGGCGTTACTTAAACGAGGGATTAAAGGTGTGTATCATGTAATGAGTAGAAAACACATACAGATGTATATCGATGAATACGTTTTTAGATACAATACACGAGACTTCTCGGAAGAGAATAGGTTCAACATGGTATTGGATAAATCTGCCGTTAGATTAACTTATAAAGATTTGATAAGTAGTTGATTAATTAAAAATTTTTCAGTATCTTTGCTACTATGGAAACAATTATTAAAAAGTGGAAAATAAACAAAAGTTTATTGGCAGCCAAGTTGAGCATGTCCAATACTACGTTCAATAAAAAGTTGGATTCGAGTAATTCTAATTCATTTAGTGAATCGGAATTGTTACAGTTAAAAATGGTATTAAGGGAGATGTGCAGTGATTTGGAGTCGGTTATTGATATTGACTTTAATGATGTGCTCGGAATAATGGTAAAGAAGTAAACTTCTTAGGTGAATTAATCTATAAATAGAATATGAGAAACGAAATTTTACTAACGGATAATGAACTTGAATCTATAACCTCAGATTTTGATAATAATCCGTCATTACAACACCCATACGCTATTGCAATTTGTGTAGAAAGGACATCGATATGTAAAGTCACCCCAAAAAATCATATTATTATAATAAAGGGTGATGAAGATACAGGATTTGAACATATCAATAATCGTCATAATTATTGGATAAATGAACCAAATTGGGTAAATGGTAAATTGGATAACCCATCTAAGTTTAATGGAAAGTCTGCACCAATCATAGACTACTCCGATATATCGGATGAGTTGTACTGTGTAGATAATCTAAATTCGGAGAAGAATAAGGCTCCAGATTTATTTGATTTATATATCGGGAAAGTTGATTGTATGGTAAATGGTAATATGAAATACAGAATGTTACTATATAAAGACACTAAAATACTACACACTTTATTCCCAGAAAACAAGATAAATAATAGGTCAAAGAAAAAGGTTATTAACTATCATAAAGGTGATACTGTTGGTAGTTGTGAGAATGGTGAATATATTATTGAGACACCTTGGTTAAACGAAAGTGGTCAAGTAATTTATAATTTGGTTGTCTATATTGATTTAACTAATAGAAAAGAAAAATGTATTCTTTTAAATTCTAAAGAAGAATTACAACTGGTGTTATTTGAATCCGATAAAAATGTGATTTCAACACTAGAAAATGAAACTAATTACATCGGATTTTCCAATTTTACCCCTATCGAAAGGAAAATTAAAGAATTTGAGAAGAAAATATTAGAATCTAAAAATGACTAATAAAACCAAAGAGTTTCTTCAGAAGCTAAAGGATTCTGGACATTGGAATAATGAGTATGATTATTCCAAAGTTGAATATGTTAGTGCTAAGACCAAAGTTATAGTTATTGATACTAAATTAGGTACCGAACATCAAATGACACCTACTAATATGATATGTAGAGATGTTGAATGTAGTATAAGGAATGCTGTCGACCAGACGGATTATTTTTTAAGAGAGTTAAAAGATAATGGTCACTGGAACGTCATGTATGACTATTCCAAAGTTGAATATGTTAATACTACGACAAAAGTTATAGTCATTGATAAGAATTATGGTACCGAACATCACTTAAAACCCGAAAGTATGACTCGTGGGGTTGGTTATAAATGTTTGTTGGAAAATTCTGTAGATAAAAACCGTTACCTGATAAAAGAATTCGAAGAGATTCATGGTGAAATATATAATTACTCTAAGATAAATTACATTGATAATGATAGTAAGATGATTATCATATGCCCAGAACATGGTGAGTTCCGACAATCATCTGCCGCACATAAAGTTGGTAAGGGTTGTCATAAATGTGTTGGTAGAGGTCTAACTACACAAGAAATTATAGTACAATTCAAAGGGGTTCATGGTAATAAGTACGATTATAGTAGAGTTATTTATGTGAATAATCTAACTAAGGTGATTATAATGTGTCCTGAACATGGTGAGTTTGAGCAATCACCAACTTACCATAAACAAGGTCATGGTTGTCAAAAATGTGGTGGTAACCAACGATTAACGACTAATGAAATTATAAAACGATTACTAGAAATTTATGGCGATAAATATGATTATTCTAAAGTTGAATATGTGAGCAATCTTGGTGTTGTAATAGTAATTGATAGAAAGTACGGTACTGAACATATTATTAATACTTCATTGTTACCTAAATGTAGTGTTGTAAACGCTGTTGATAAAACGGATTACTTCTTGAGATTATTAAAGGACTCTGGGCAGTGGAATAATGAGTATAATTATTCTAAGGTTGAATATATAAGTAATCTTGATGGTGTAATAGTGATTAATAAGAAGTACGGTACTGAACATATAATAAGTCCCAAAAATTTAATAAAAGGTATTAACTGTGTGTCTAGTAATGCTATGGATAGGACACATTATCTGATAAAACAATTCAAAGAGGTACATGGTGATATATATGATTACTCTAAAATGAATTTAAAAATGGTTGGTAGGGATAAAATAACTATCATATGTACAGAACATGGTGAATTCGAACAAACTCCAAATAAGCATAATCAGGGTCAAGGTTGCCCAGTGTGTAATCATGGTTTTTCCAAACCATACAAACTTAGTTTACTGAATGATTTATCTGAAACTGACCTATTAACATTCGACCCAGTTGAACTACAAATCATCATCCAACAGGGTGCATTACCCAACGATTTCAGACCACTAGTTAATACTGATGCTGATTCAGATGAACGTGTAGTGACTATTAGAGAATTACAGGAACGATTCGAATCTGAGAACGAGCCAGAAGATGATAGTACAACAACCCAACCAACTGAAACTACCCAAGAAGCCGAGTTAGTTGAGGTTGATGATGTGGACGATGAAATTACTAAAGAGGTGGAGAGTGAACTTAGATTACCATCAATCAACTCAACACAAGACCTACGTTCACTTGATAATACTATCTACTCATCAATGGATGAAGAGGCTTTTGAATCACTTATAGAGTATAAGATTAGGAAGTATTGGAATAAAACGCTTAACGATGTAACGGACGTTTCAGAACTTAGAAATGAGACGGGTGGTAAGTATTTCACTGAGATTAAAGAAACGTTTATAAACGAGTATGATGAAGCGACAAAGATAACCCCAATAGAGGGGTATTCGTTTAGGGGTAGAGATGGTAATATTGCACAACCAAACCTTATGCAGAAACTCACAGTATATAGGTTGTTGAAGAATAAATACTACGGTAACTGGTCTGGAACTGGTGCAGGTAAAACACTATCATTCATTTTAGCTTCACGTAATATGGATGCTAGATTGACCCTAGTGATTGCTCTAAATTCCACAGTAAAACAACTATGTAAGGAAATTAAGGGTGTCTACCCAGATAGTAAGTGTTTTACCGAATATAAAGAGTGGTACGTCTTTGATAGAGTTAATCACAACTACCTAGTCCTCAATTACGAGAAGTTCCAACAAGATAACTCAGAAGGTAAATTCCAATCACTAACATCTAATAACCAAATCGACTTTGTTGTTATTGATGAAGTTCATAACGCAAAACAACGTACAGAAGAAGAGGAATCGATTAGGCGTGGTGTCATGGTTAGATTACTTGGACGTGCGAGGGAAAATGATGGTCTACACATTCTAGCCATGTCAGCTACTCCAGTAATCAACAATCTATATGAAGCTAAGTCATTATTAGAGTTGATGAGTGGTTTAGAGTATAATGACTTACAAACTAGAAGGACTATCGGTAACGCAATTAACGTATTCAAACAACTAACGTTGAATGGTTTAAGATTTATACCTAACTATGCCATACAACTTAATGAGTTGACTGGTAGAAATATGAGTAACTTATCTATCGATGGTTCACACTTATTAGACGATTTATTAGGTCTATCTCAGAGTAACTATACTGGTGTCGAAAAACTTATCTTGAATGATAAGTTGAAAGCCATTACACCATACATACGAAAGGGTGTTGTTATTTATACGTATTTCACTAGTGGGATAGTAAATAATGTTCAAAAACATGTTGAGTCTCTTGGTTTTAAAGTTGGGACATATACTGGTGATGAATCATCGATATTGAGAGATAATAACCTCAAAGACTTTATTGCTGGTAAAATTGATGTGCTCATTGGCTCTAAGCCTATTGGTACAGGTGTTGACGGGTTACAGGAAGTATCAGATAGGATGATATGTATAACATTACCTTGGACTGACTCCGAATATACCCAATTAAAAGGTAGAATTTATAGACAAGGTTCTGAATTTGACAATGTGGAGATAATCATCCCACAGGTTAGGATTCCACTTGAGGGTGGGGAGGTATGGTCTTGGGACGTACAAAGACTTAACCTTATCAAGAATAAGCGAACCTTGGCTGATGCGGCAGTTGATGGTGTCATACCATCGAGAATACTACCATCGAAAGAAACGATGTTTAAGAAGTCTATTGAATCTTTGAAAAACTGGCAAGATAGGGTCATTGGTGGTAACGTGGTTTCATCTGAGAGAAACATAATTCAGATGGATTTATACCCAGAACTTGATGGTGAGGAGAGGGAAAGTAGAATAAATTCAGAATTATCGGAATTTAACAGAAGGGGAAAGACTACGAAATCATCTACGATGCATAAAGAGTTTACTGATAACCCAGACTCATGGAGAAGGTATCACGCTCTTAGGAACGAACGTATGGGTTCTTGGGAAGAGATTCCGTATGAATACATCGCCACCAAGATTAAAGATGTTAGAGACGTTGTTGCGGATTTCGGGTGTGGTGAGAACCTTTTTAAAGATTGTATACCAAACAACCAAGTTTATTCATTTGACCATGTGGCGATTGATGATACGGTTATTGCTTGTGATATGAAAGAAACTAGACTTGATAGTGAATCGATTGATGTTACCGTATTCAGTCTGGCGTTATGGGGTACGAACAGTGATGATTATATTAAAGAATCGTATCGAATTCTTAGAAGGAAGGGTGTGATTTATATTGCTGAACCATCAAAAAATTACGAGACATTGGAAGAGCAAGAGAAACTTATTGGTACACTCAATGAGGTTGGGTTTCAACAAGTTGGTCTAATAGAAAATAGGGGTAAATTCATTTACCTAACGGGTATAAAAATATAAATTAGAATTATGAAGTATTATAAAGTGAAGTTTAAAATGTGTTGGGAATTTATTGTGAATGTACCTAATGAAATGGTTGCATTGGAGAAGATTGAGGAACACGTTGTTAATCTACAAAAGATTGATGGATTTGCTACGATGTCTATAAAGTGTATCGAAGAGATTAAGAAAATAAGATATTCAATAGAGGACTACGATGGGTTTGTCCTGAATTAGGTTAACTAAGTATATAGTTCCCTTAATATAATATAATTTGTATATAGAATAGTGTGAATCACGGGGTTTATAAAGGTAACAAAATTATTAACCAATGATTATTAAAGGACATTTTTTAACTTTCAACACTTCTTTGTTTATTATAATTTATATTAATATAATATAATTTGTATATAGAATAGTGTGAATCACGGGGTTTATAAAGGTAACAAAATTATTAACCAATGATTATTAAAGGACATTTTTTAACTTTCAACACTTCTTTGTTTATTATATTTTCTTTAGCAAATTAAAAATATATTTTTACTCTGATTTGTTAATCTGTCTATCTCCGAAGAGAAGATGTCCTCACATAATTCTTTACTTCTTATACAAATATACGTAAAAAGTTTTCAATCACCAAGAATAATTTTAATTTTTTATTCCTTTGTACTTTTCTGAGTTTAGGATTCACTGAGTATATCGGATAATTTTGAATTTCGAAGTATCGATTTACCCTTAGATAATCGATACTCCATAACAACAAAACTAACCTTGAGTTGTCCTAATGTTTTCGACTGGTAACCACCTCTCCACACATTCTTAGTAAATACACCACGACCATATATGAGTACATTATCACATACTATTGATATATCACCCACATTACCTTCTTTGTATTTCTTGTATATAGTCGTTATATCCTTATGTAATGGTGAATTTCTAACAATATCATTTATTGTTAAACCAATCGTGTTGTTGGATGAACCACCACCATGTTCAATATGAATACTTATTTTTTCACCCTCTAAATTTATTTCTTCCATCATTGGTTATTAAGTATTAAATTTATATGACGGAACGTAAAACACACAAGTCTTTAGCTGATGTGTAGTTCATATATGTATATAGAATCCAGTTTAGACCTTCAAATTACGACTTATTTCTCTACTAATATCTTTTTCTTTGATTGAATTACGTTTATCATACTCCCTCTTACCCTTACCCAGACCAATTTTGACTTTAATTAGACTACCTTTCGTGAAAATCTCAATAGGTATAATTGTAGTGCCTTTCGAAGCAACAGACTTTTCCAACTTTGTAATTTCACGTTTATTGAGTAATAGTACTCTATTTCTCTTCTCTTCGTGATTTAGGAATGATGATGGTTCATACCTACCGATGAAAACACCAGTTAAATACACTTGACCATCATCTACAATAACATATGAATCCGAGAAAGAGATATTCTTATCCCGGATAGATTTCACTTCAGAACCTACAAGTTTTATACCACAAATGAATTCCTCCTTTATGTCATAATCAAATCTTGCTCTTTTATTAACTATTCTCATCTCAATATTTCTTTCAATTTAAAGCCTCTCAACAACTTCACACTATCACATATTTCTTTATCATCAACAAAATTATCATACTCTCTATCCTTAATAACACTGATGGTATCATAGAAACCAAGTACCATTGGGAATATGTGTATTAAATTACCACCACCTCTCGACTTATTTGATGTACCACCCTCAACATTCACTGAGTATGTTGTGTTAATAACCAATATATGTAAATTCTCAACAGGCATCAAAGTGGTTAATACACTACACAGTACTTTATAATTTTCATTAGTTGATAATATCCCACCAGGCTCCTCATGCATACCCGATAAATCAATTATGATTGTGAGTTTATTACCGTTCAATAATTCATTCAATTTACCAGCTCTAGGAACTCTCTTATTAAGTTCTTCAAATAACGCAGTAAATGAAATATCTCGATAAATTAAGTGATTGGGATAATATTCCTTAATCAACTCAACAATCGGATATACATTTACTGTATTGGATAATAAAAGACCATCTCGATTTAGATAGTTTAGAAGCTCATCCACTAGTCTTTGTGTTTATTTTCATGTTTAAATTTATATGACGTTTCGTAAAACACACCCATCACGAAGTGTGTGTAGTTCATATGGTTAAATATATCAATTACATGAACATATTTTCGATTTCCTTGAATTCTTTCTTGGTTTCGTTGATTAACTTCAAACGACCATTACGAATCTGACTTTTTATAGTACTCAGTGGTTTAGGACTTCTACCAATAACTCTGAACTCACCAACAGATTTAACTTTGATATGTGTATAAAAAGGCGTTTTCTTAGCATCTCCTTCAATAAGACTAAATTCAATCTCATCACCTATGATATTAGTAACTGAACTAGCCTCAGATAATTCATAAGGCAGTTTAACTGATTCACCAATTGATTGTATTGAAAATGTAACATCATTACCAAGTTGAGCGGCAATATCTTTATAAACCATTTTCTTTACTTCTCTCATTTCAATGACAGTTTTGAACGGTTCTTTAAGAGCATAGATATGATCACTCATAATCTGTGCTTTCTTATTCCAGACACTATCCATGAGAATATCTTCGGATTCATCATATTGTATGAAATCCTTCATAGTCGTACCATCTTCATCAACATAAACATCCATCGATATAGTTTTTTTACTTTTCTTAAGTTCTTGTAATGTGTGATTTCTGGCTACTGTAAATAACCATGTTGAGAATTGAGATTTCTCTTTTTCATATTTCTCAATCTTATGTAATGCTATAAGGAATGATTCAGTTGCCAGATCTTCTGCCATCTTACTATCATCGACCATTTTATTTACAAAGTATATTAGTTTATCAAAGTATTTATCGTAGAAAAATTCAAAATCCTTACCAGTTTGTTCTTTAAAGAATTTTCCCTGTACCGAGAAATTCTTCATGCCTTCTATTTGCTTCATTTGCCGTTAATTTATTTATATATATAATCAATTATGTCTATATACGACATATTACATATTATACGATGTTTATGATACAAAGTTTATAATTTAAATGATTAATTTAGGTAAATCTTCTAACCACCTGGTAACCAAGACATTAGACTTAAATAAAAAAGTAAATATATTTGGTTTATTACTCAAAACTAAATTATCCTGATATTTATATTTTTCAAACTTACCATAATCACAAACCATCAATTGAACGTACCACAAATTATCTTCTGTTGAATAAACTCTCAATACAGTAATTTTTTTATCACACACATCACTACACAATTTATTATCCATATCTCGTAACTCAAACCCATACGGGTTAAAGTAGTGTATACCAAATACTAAATTATATATTTTCTCAATCATACTGTCTATATATTGTTATATAATAACTATTATAATTTTTTCCTCATCCAAATAGCATTCTCTTTCTCGTATTTACCAAAATACGAGTATCCTCTTCTCTCATACCATTCTATCATCCACGTATCTTTAAGAACCCACAGAGAAACAGTCTCATAACCCATTTCACGTGCTTTATTCTCTCGATACTCCTGTAAATAGGTACCTAGACCTTTATTCCTATGTTCTTTCGATATATGTAGTCTTTCTAGTACTGGACTTGGGTAATCATTAAACCAATACATCCTACACACTGTTATACCCTTGGTATCCATTAAATATATGGATCCTCCACCATCTTCTTCTTCGTAATGTTCAATTATATCTAATTTCATTTACCTATATACTTGAATAAACATAAAAACCTATCGAATAGATAAGACATTATTAGTTCAATATATCACTTAGTTTCTCATTCCTGACAACTTTAACATCTTCCTCAATCCACTCAACTCTTTCACTACGTATCCAATTATTATGTACTAGACTCTTCATTTTTTCCACACCATCTTTATTGTTCCACAAGGTATTACCTGAAGATACCTGTAAAACAACAACCTTACTCATGGTTGTAGATACAGATATCTCACCAACTTCATAGGTGGCCGTAATATCACCATCATCATCATTAGTTAATTCACAAATATGAATTCCTTTCCTATATATCTTTTGGTCCGGTTTTTTAATCTTATTATTTTTACTGATAAAAGTCACCGCCACAATAACTCCAATTATAAATCCAATCATCACAACTATAATAATTTCCATATTTTCAATTTAATATTTCACATAAAACTTCATTTCTATTTACTTTAACCTCATCATCTAACCATTTTATATTAGATGATTCTACCCAAGTTAGATGTTTCAAATTATAAAACATCTTCAGAGAAATTATATTATTGGTCTTATTTTGATTAGAAGTAACTTTGTCAACGAATATCTTACTCATATCACTAGATTTTTCTAACTCACCAATTTGATATGTTATTTCGGATATTAAACCATCTCCCGATTTAAACTTCGTACTAATTATACCTCTACGTCTAATTTTATTAGATTCCTTCAACAGATACTGTTTATACAGTAATATAGAAGAGGGTACTCCAATTATCAATCCAATTATTATACCCAACCAAATCATCTCAATAGAGTTTCAAGTTCATCTACTACAAGGATATCACATCCGTTTTTTATTGCCTTAACCTCTTTAAAAGAACATTTGGATGAACGTAAAATTTTCATTACCAATCAGAATTATCATTTTTATACATATGGCTGGTCAGCAAAGTAATTAATCTTTGAAATTCAACATCAGGTATGTTTCCAAGCTCTTTATACTTTTGCTTGGATAGCTCAGTATCCACTAGACCTTTCCATTTATTCCACATACCTTTTGTCATTACTAATGGATTGTGTCCGACACCACTATCATAATAATATCTGTACTCACTCCATTGTCCAGTATCATATGTAAAATATGTTCTATTCTTATTTGGTATATAACTAGCACCATCAAATAAAATCGGAACTTTAGTCACCCCTAAGTGTAACTGAGCAACTACTCCAGGACCTAATGAATTTATCGGTAATGTCATTTCATTTATCTTAGAAACGATTGAAATATCGTATTTATAACGACCATCTTTACAGAATATTGAGATTGTAACATCTCTATCATCTACAATACCTTTTCCAATAACACGACCAGAAATTGGGTCAGCCATTTGTATTACGTTGTTTGCAGATTTAAAGTGAATGGCAAAGAACGATAATCCATTAGCATAAAGTTCGTCTTTATTCATGGTCGAATCAGTAATATAAATCACATCGGATCTACTTGTTTGTGTTAATCCGATAAATGGAATTGACAGAGATAGGATTATTGTTAAAAATAAGTTTTTCATATTACCAAGGTTGAACGTTTGAAACACAAACATAATCACCGACATAGTTATTAAACCATACTTGTTGGTCGAAACAGAACCTTTTTACAACACCACTACACTCATTCCGTATACTAAGTGTGTAACAATTAGTAATTTCGTCATTTACAATAGTCCCACAAGTGCAGTTGGACGTGTTTTGTGGTGTAATTAATTCTTCATCTTTTTCACAAGATGCTAATGTCAAAGCCGACACGAATAACATTAAAATTAGTTTCTTCATTTTTATTTGATTTTTGGTTAATAATTTAGTTTATGTAAATATACGTATTGATTTTCGACATTCAAAGCTTTTACTTTTCCACAAGAAGTGTAGATTAAAACTTCCTAGTAATATCCTTACCTCTTTTACCCATATCCTCACGAATAAGATTCTCAATATACTTTGATCGGTTATTTATTTCCTCATCACTGAGGTATTTATCCATTTTCTTCACTATTTTCTCGTCTATGGTTATGGAAACTTTATCCTTTGTATTCTTCATTTCACTACTCATCCAATTAAATGTTTTAAAAATAATACCAATATAGTATAAAAATACTACTTTATAGTTTGGTAACTTAATATATAACAAAGATAATCAAAAGTTATGAAAAAACAAAGAGAAAAAATAAATTTATCAATCACCATTGATAAAAAATTAAACACATATATATCAGAAGAAATAAATAACCGATCAAAGTATATTGAGTGGCTTATACACCAAGACCTAGTGAAGTCCGGAATCGATATGAATAAAATAATAATTTAATGATGAAGAGAAAACCGAATGGATATTGGACATATCAGAGATGCAAAGAAGAAGCTTTGAAATATGATAAAAGAAATAAATTTCAAAAAAAAGATCCAGCGCATATAATATCATATTTAAAAATAAATGGTATGAGTTACTACAACATATGGTAGTACAAGGAAATAGATGTAAACGACTTATATATGTATTTGAATTCTCGGACAATAGTTGTTATGTTGGATTAACCTGTAACATTAAACGAAGAAAGACACAACATTTAATACGTGATAGGAAAAGCACCGTATTTAAACATATAATTATGACCAAAACCACACCAACACTAATCATAAAATCCGAATATTTGAATACTGATAATGCTATAAAATTGGAAGAAAGTATTCTCATGGATTATAGGATACGTGGATGGGAAATTTTAAATAAAGTAAAAACGGGTAATCTTGGATCAAATATCACAAAATGGAACAAAGAAAATTGTAAAGAAGAATCGTTAAAATACAAAACTATAAGTGAATATCAACGGTTATCAAAAAGTTCTTACAATTCAGCTCTCAAGAATAATTGGATTGATTGTGTTTGTTCACATATGGTTCGTGGAAAATTTAAAAATGGATACTGGAATGATAGAGAATTATGTGAGGTGGAATCTCTCAAATATAAAACCATATCAGAATTTCATAAAAATAATTGGTCAGCATATAATTACTCAAAAATAAATGGGTGGTTATATGACTTCTTTAAAAAATAAATCTAAAAAACCACTCACGTCCAATATAACAACATCGAGAGATCTAGCCTTTTTTATTTTGGATGATGTACTACCAATATCTTTACAAACTAAGTATGTTGTGTTCTTACTCACAGAACTACCTATCTTGGCCCCCCTGGATTCCAAAACACTCTCCTCATTTTTCATACGAACACCAGTGAAAACAAATACAACACCATCCAAATCATTCACATACACATCATCTACCGTAGTGGTTTTTATAACAATCGGTAAATCTTTGATAAAATCAAAGAAAATATCATAATTTTCCACATAAGATTTACTGGACGTTTCAGCAAATCCATCAATAGACATGACCTCATCTATTGTCGGTTTTTGTACGAAATGTTCTAACATCGATAATTTCCTAGACCCCAATCCCAAAAATAAACCTGATGCATGTTGGAGTTTTGATAACTTAACACCAGAAACGGAGTTTTTAACCGAATCATAAACCTTTAACGATTTACGTTTACCGAACCCATCTATTTTTTCCAAATCATCGATATTAATTTCTAATATTTGTTTTATTGTTACATATCCAGCATCATATAATTGTGTAATAATACCCGGTCCAAGATATGTTGCTTCCAATATCTCAAAAAAAGCAATAACACTTTTCAATATTTGTGCATCTGTTTTACCTACTGTCATTAACTCAACACCAGTAGTGTTCCAGACTAAATCAACACCCTCAATGATTGGTTCAATGAAATCAACTTTTTCAAAAACATCTACTATTTTTGGTATAACCATCCCACTACGGACAATTCGTACTTTAGCACCAATACCAAGACCCATATTTTTAATGAATCGAGCATTATTACCAGTTACATTCGAAACAGTTACACCATCTAGTTGAACTGGATCAATATGAAGAACTGGTTTTAGGTAACCCTGTTTTGAGATACCATATGTAAGTCCAATAACACGAGTTTCAGCACTCATCTCAAATTCTGGTGCTTTATACGCTCGTGCCCAAACTGGGTTGTTTCTCGAACCCTCTCTACCGAGTTCTTCTTGTCTATCAAGATTGTTGATTTCGATTATGATACCATCAATTTCAAATTGTTCTGACCACTTCTCAAATTGACCCACGAGAATTTCGTGTGTCAAGTCTCTTAGACTGATAAGTTTATAAGGAACTGGGATTGCTTGACCACTGTTCAATTCATCGAGAATTTGACTTTTCGTTTCGAAAGCACTAGGATCATTCGGAACACCACCATACTTAATATACTGTATGTCTTTAAGAATTTTAGTTTTTCGTGAATCCGGAATCTCATCTCCATTGAACATACCACCAACCAGATTTCTAGCGTTGGCGAAGTCATTTGAATATTTATCATCAAATACATCTCTCAAAACGATTGCTTCACCATATGTATGTGAGAATGATGTGTTGTTGGTTAGTTTGTTCGGCATAACCTTATAATGTAGGTTTGACCTCTGACCATGAATACCATCACCTCTCGTCCAAGCCAAATCATCTTTTTCTTCAACAGCCAATGAACACCCATCATATTTAGGTGTGAGAACGGCTACCTCATCAGTTGATATATCCTTCAAACGACACCATCTCTCAAAATCTTCCATATTCTTCAACTTACCCATAGAAGCCATTATGATTGGAAGTCTAGCCTTTCGTGCTGAATCATCATTCACTTTATCACCAACCTCTTCTAGGAAAGGATGTTCTGAATCAATTTCTCGAATTAAATCGATTCTCTCATCATACACCTTATCAGAAACTAGTTTATTTAATCCAGAACGATAAGCTTCATTCCATTCTCGTGTTTCTGATACTAATTCCTCTATTGTCGGGTTTTTCATGATACAAATATACTAAAAAGTATTTAAAGTTTCAACTATCACGCTAAGAAAATGATACAATATAATATATAACAAAAATAGAACTAGCCTGATTATGCCAATTCAAAGCTCATTTGCAACTGTTGCTGAACAAGTTGCATCCTTCAATAAGAACATTGTCGAAATATTGACAAAGATAAATTCACTATCCACAACAACTGATCCATCAGTTGATGTTCGAGTTTTCGATGCAAATGGTGTTTTAAGCACATATTCACTACCATCATTTACTTTTCTAAAAAGTGAGATTGAAAGATTGAATAACTCCGTAAACTCTCTATATAATATAGACACGAATGGAGCACTGATACAAACATCTAATCAGAATAAGTTTAAAAAGATAATAACTGTTGATTTGAACAGAGAACCAAATGCAATTGGTTCACTATCACCTATAACACAATTCAAATCTTCCAAGAACTGGATATTTGATGGTCTATTAAATCCTTTACTTTCAGTTGAATTAGATTTATCTGATAAGATTGATAATAATGTTAGAAAGTGTATGACCAGAAGATATATGGTTGAGTTTAATTCAGATTCTAATGGAGATTTAACAACACTTGGACAAACAGCACTATCACAATTCAACCAACTATATAGAGGTAGAACCGATGTGGATTTACAAGAGTTCGAAAACTGGCACAGAACTACACCAGGTGTAGTCTCACCAAACAATCCAAAATGTGATGAGCAAATGTTTGACATCGAACCAAACAACCTATTATGGGATGGTTTATTCAACGTAATTGAAATTGAGGAAGATACACTCAATAAAAAACTTTGGTACCATTTAAACACACTGGATTACATCGTAAATGATACACTACAAGTTAAACAATTAGTGGTTGGGACTGAGCTTATTATCAACCAAAAAATCTCAAATACGAGATATAAAGTAATTGAAGTATCAACAACAGAATCCAATCCTCGTGTTATATTTGAAAGAGTTGAGGGACTTCAACCGGTTCCGGTAGGTGTCGGTACATTAAAGATATATTCACCAGTTATATTCACTAAGAAATTGAGAGTATCAGTTGGGTATAATGAACGTAATCTTCTTTTCGTAAAAGCCATGAATGCTGATAGTAACTTGTTGGCCAAGAGTTGGTCAAAAGGTATTGGATTCTTTACAGGTGATTTAACAATGAAATCAAATGATTCATTTAATGGACAAACAATGGAACAATTCTATATTAGTCAAGTTTATGATTATGGCGTAGTTCTCACGGACTTAGTTGCCAAGAAAACACCAAGTTCATTAGCAGGAACACCAAATATAGTCACACTCAATCCAGATAATTTTAAAGTAATTCAGATAAACAAACACCTAACAGATACGCCAAATGCTAATACTGTTAAGAATAAACACAATTATTCAATTGGTCTCAAAAGTGAGATTAAACAAATGCAAGAAGCTATCGGTGATAGAAATAAAAAATTGAGAGTTACAAAATTCACATCAACGGCAGCCAAGAAAAAATTCGAACTAGAAATTGTTGATTTGAATAAGAAGAAAATTTCAAAGTCTAAATTATTATCAACGACAGTAAATGAAATACTTGATTTGACTAGGAATGACCAAACAAAAGTTACTCCGAAATATAGATTAAGAGGTTTCTGGGATATGCCAGAAGCTGTTTCTACAAGAGGAACTAAGCCACAGGAGATAATTCAATTCCGTGTTCAATATCGATATGTTTCAAAAGATGGTAAGGAACCAAATGTTGAATCGTTTAATATTAAAGAAGATAGTACGAACAAAACGGCAGCCTTTTCAAATTGGAATGAATTCAAATCTGATGTACGTAAAAGAACGTTTGATAAATCTACTGGACAATACACATGGACAATAGAAGATGTTGAAAATGCTGATACACCAAACATAAACCAATTAGATATAGCAATCACAACCAATGAAAGAGTTGAGTTGAGAATGAAATCTATATCAGAAGTTGGTTATCCAGATAGTCCTGTTGAATCAGATTGGACTAATATAATAACACTTTCTTTCCCGGATGAATTGAATGATATATTGAATGATAATCAATTCATATTACAAGAAGCTTCCAAAGCCGAACTTCAAGTTAGTATGGAATCTGATTTATCAGCCAAAGGACTCGATGAACACCTTTCAAAAAGAACAATCATAAACCAGAAAACATTCGAACACACAGCCAGTGATATTTTGAGTGGTATCAAAGACGAAAATGGTGTTTCTTTGAGTATGTTGGAAGTAATACTTAGACAAGCAGAACAAATAAAAGTGCTACAAGAAAAAATTAACAAGGTTAAAGGAGAACTTGAAATTGTTTTCCTTAGAAATAACCAAGAATTTATAATTGAATATAACTCAGAAACAGTATTCAATATCGAATGTGAAGATTACCTTGATTCCTTCAGTGGAACTGGTATTCCATCTGGTAGAGTTTATGCGAACAATATCTATGTAATAAAGGATTTTGCAATTCGTGTTAGAAATAAATCAGCCGAGTCTAATCTTGGTTTATTAAGTGGATCACCATATTCATCAAATACTGATTTTTATAACACACAAGTACCACAAATATTCTGGGTAAATCCACAGGATGAATTGTTGTTTAGTGATGTATCAGGTGTTAGTAGAACACAGTTGAATAATCAATTCCTTTGGGGTGTTAATTATGAAACAGTTACATCACAATCAAATATTGTTAGTAGAGTTTCAGAGAATATAGGAAACAACTTTGTTTCTCAATCTTCAAACTCAATAACCAATATTCTATCATTGGATGAATTTAACATTGGTTATAGTGAGAACCAAACATTGAACTTCATATCAAATAACTCATCTCTATTAGACAATAGTAAGTGGATTGATGATACAATATCTGTTGGATCAACAACTAAATTCTTAACAAGTATTCATCCAGTTGTTGATGATTTGGAAAAACTTGTCGAAGATAACCAAGATAAAGTAAAAACACTTGATGGTGGTGGTGAAGTTATTGTACCATTAAACATTTATTTTAAATTGAATGCTCTCGACAACACACAATCAGGAAACAACAATGAGTATATCAATTTAAATAACCAGACAAATACGGTTAAACATACTAAGAAATTAAAATTCTTATTAGAAGATGAGTCAGAGAACAGACCGTTCAAATTCACTGTTGTGTTCAATATGAATAGAAATAAAGTGACTTTTGCTAGTAAATCTAAAAATTACCAGACAATAATTAAGTAAAAGGTCGAGGTTTTGAATATATAAACATATGAAAAGCTTTGCTCTACTCCGAACTAATGTTGCACTTACATCAAACATAAAATTGATGGTCGATTCCAAGTATTCACTATACATGGAATCTATCGATTCTGCCGAAGATTTATCAATAAGTTCGTTGAAAAAAGTACAGTTTAGTAAAGATAATTTCTGGGATGAACTAGTACCTAATTTCTACAAAGGATTCCCGGCTGATATTGCATTCTCGATAAATTACGACAATGATGTTGATAACATGTCAAATGATTACTCAGAACAATATGATGAGATGTATATTGCCGGAGCCAAGAACATAATAAACAACAAGAATTATACAGAGGAATATGAATATTTTGCTCCACTATATGTCTTTAAGGATAAACTACCAAAATACTTTTCAATATTCAGAATTGATGGCCCAGGTCTTATCGATATGAATAAAGATAATTTCAGAGAAGAATTCTTAAATAATTTCAAAGCTGTTAAGGTATTTGATTTGACTAGAAACTCACCACTTGGCGAGTTTATCGATAGAAATTGGAAAATAAATGAAAATTTTCCAAATACAGGACTCGATTTAGATTTCAGAGAATTAGAATTCACAAGATGGATAGGTATTGACTACGACAGTGGTGGATACACACACAAATCATTATACTTTGATGAAGAATTAGAAAGAGAATCCACACTGTTTGGTTTAGAACAACTAATAACCGATGGATATAGAGTTAATAAGGTAATACATCCGAATTTAATCAATTTCACATTCTTATTTGATGATACTCCATCAACTCCATCAACTCTAAGAAAGTGGTCATTGAACCGTTACTCTGGATTTTACTTAGATGAAATGGAAGAATATGATAAGATTCATCCATTCAAATTACCAGAATTACATTCCGATATTTTTATAGGTGAAGGTAATAGAATATACTCATCCTCTAAGGGTGACCCCTTTCTCAGAGGATTCAAAGGAGATGATACAATGTGGGTAGAACACCTTGGTGAATTCTACAGAGTGGAGAAATATGATAGACAATTATCTAAACGTGTATCTGCTATCAAAAAAGGTGATAGAAAAAAACAAGTTACAATTGATGAAGTTAATGATCCAACTGAGGTATCTTATAGAATAATAAGTGATATTAATTTGGTTGGGTTACAAACACAACTAAATCAACGACATTGCTATATAGATAACCAAGGCCGTATAATTGATGCATCCACAGACTTGGCATATATTATAGACGATTATAGTTTCTCAGATGTTACTATGATAAATATAAATGATGTATTTCACACAATAGTCTACGAAAATGGATATTATAAATTGAATACTGATTATGGATTTAATTATTCAGAAGGATATAGATTAACATATTACACGAATTCCGGCATTGAGGGATTCACAGAGTATATAAATTTAAATATAACAACTAAAAATACACCAATTAACTTCCCCATACATCGATTAAAATTCACGGATGTTAAAGATTTTGATACCAATATAGTAGATACTGAATTCTCAAAGTTCGAATACGAACGTAGAAGCGAATTGACACGAACAGAAGAACCTAAATTATATTTAACAGACCTTAGGTCAAATTCAACACCTACACCATTTGATGATTTCATTTTCAAGGGTAAGACTGAATTAGTTCCGGTTTCATCAGACTACACAGCCAATCTAGAAACATTTAGAATAGACAACAATGATTTGAGTGAACTTTGGAGAAAAAGTCCGGTACATCTAAGATGGGCTTATCAAAATTCACTATCAGCTCACGATTATCCATACCTTATGAATAATACGGATTTACACGGTACTTTCAATCAAACAGTTAATACACGAGAACTAGTTCCAATGAGATCAGAAAGAAACCTGGATTATTTTTATACTATAAATTCTGGAACAACATCACACATACACCACACATTTCACGTTGAGAAGAATAATGGAAATGTACAGGATGAAACATACAAATTTAAAATAGATGATTATTTGAATGTTTCCACATACTCATATTACGGGAATACGTTCTCATACGATATGAATTATTTCGACCTATTCTTTTCACAAACACAATCATTCTTAGATGGGGATATATCTAGAAATAAGAAAAAGTATTCACATTTCGATGTTGGTGATGATTCAATTCCAAACACAACTGTTTTTAGAGGAATTAAGTTTAAATTATTTGAAGTAGATTCTATTATAAAAGATAGTGTTTCTATAAAGAACTTAAACTTATTCACCAAAAATACATTTGATGATTACAAATTCTCAGTATTACTATCGAGTAATGATAAAGGAGTTTCGGATGATGGAACTCTATACGATACATGTGAAATTGGTACATTCGAATACTCTACATCATTAGGACTTGGTGTAACAGAATTTTTCACATCAGGAGCAACACCTTCATTTATAGTTGGTGATGAAATAGAACTTGATTATCCACCAAACCAATTAAGTAGTGGTGAAGTTTCTGGTATAGTATCATCACCGGGAGGTCACACATTCAGCGTTGATACTGGCATTGATGAATCTCACCAAGTTGGTGGTAAATGGCGAGGTAAGATGCAATGGACACGTATTTATAATTTTGAGACTGACACACCGTATAAGAGATATGACGTAGTTATGTACGAAGGAGAAACATATTGGGCTGGTGATGATATCACTATAACGGATCCAACAGAAACTCCAGCAGGATGGCCTACGCAATTCAATCCATTTCAAACAGAAGCTAACACACATATGTTTTGGACAGGTAATCAAAATCCAACTAACTCACCCGGTTCATGCATATACATATATGGTGAATACTATGAGAGAAGTTATACTATAAATGGTCAATACAACCAGTACAACCCGACTCAATACACTGATTTCTGGGACGCTGGTCAATTCACATACACAATAGGCTCAGTGGTAAATTATAAGAATAGATTTTACGAAGCTATTGAAGATGTACCGACGGGTATTAGACCAATTGTTTCAAACCGAAAAATGTCAGTTAATTTTGACGGAACTAAATATTGGAATGAAATACCATCATCACAAGTGATTAATTTTGTGTGGAATAGAATACCACTATGGGATGTTAATGAAAATATACCCACTAACATCAATGATACTAATAGAGTATATGATGGTGTTCTATATAAAAAAGATAATAATGTTAGTGTTAGTGGTGAAGATATTCCAGGGTTATCAATTATTTGGGAAAGATTATATTCATTCATACCAGATACTAATTATAAATATTCAGCATATACTAATCCAGTAATTCAAATAGATAACGTATTTTATTTAAATAAATTCAATCCAGGCCAAGCAACTAGCTATATCGGATCAACGGCTGGTGATTATACACTAGATAATGGTATTACAATTTACATACACAAACCATTTAAGAATGTCTTTGTGAATATTGCCTTTAATGACAATACATTACAAGCTGCAAATGATGTAATAGATGAAACACGAAATATTGAACGTGATGAGCTATATGTTCAACCAAACAGTAGAATAACGGCATGTAATTTCATAAGACAGATTAATGACCTAGATACGATATATGGGTTTGCTGACTACACATCATATGTTGTTGTAGAAAACGATTTCACTATATCCAAATATAATTTCGGAAACAATCTAGAAAACCTACCATATTATTTATTAGCAGAAGAGGCTGATTTGTTCAAAATTGATGATTCATCACTCACTTATGAAGTTGATGGGTTATCGAAAAACATATTAAAACCGTTCCGAAGTTTAGAAAATGGTAATATAGATAATTTAGAAAAGATTAATTTCTATAATGAGAATCCAATTGCCTATAATATCGAAAATAATGAAGATGTGGTTCCGGTTACTACAAATTTAAATGGACAAAACACAAATGATACAACTCAATCATTGTTCAGACATTCTGGGTATTACATGCCACTCGTATATGAGGTGGAATTATTCAGAGATTCATCAGTATATGATAGCGATAGAGGCGTTACATACAATAACCTAAGAGATAATTGGCATTTCAGTTCTTTACTTCCGGCATCAGGTGGGGTATTCAGACTATATGGAGAAACCAATCCAGGGTATTCCATTGGTGATTACATAACCGTGTCAGGAGCTGCTGAACAATTCGACTTCATAGATAATAACTTCTATGCCGGTTCTTTTGCATTATTAACATCTACACATAGTATAAATGTTGGTGACGTTATAACAGTATTCCAATACGAAGGATACACTCACACACAATATAATGGTGATCATACTATAACAAATGTAACAAATACTTTAGTAGTAACAAACCAATCAAATTTAGGATCCACACCAGTACAAGGTGGTATATACTATAGAAATTATTACGCGGATGGATTACACCGTGTCATTGATGTTGGTGTGTCTGGTAATGGATACTATGTTGATATTGATGAACCTTATGTAAATAATTCACCACCACATATCGGAACTACAAACCAACTAATACCAGTCAGTCCGTTGAGTATGAGGTCTGGTAATTACACCTTCGACACAAACCTATCATTATTCGGAGTTAAGCGACAAAGAGTCATACAAAAAGTGAATGAAATTGAAAATGTGTTGAAATTGAAAAATAACGATAGCTTCAATTCAATATATCCGATGCTTGATGAATTCGGATACATGGTAGCTGACTTCTTTATCTTTAAATCAACATGGGATTTTCTATATCATTATAAAACGAATAACCCCAAGATAACATCTGCTACATCACAACAGAATATATTTAGAACACAATATATACAACAGATAATAAAAAATTATAACACTATCTGATGAGAAGAACATACATATCTCCAGAATTTGATTATTCACCTATCTGGGGCACATATAATATGAGAGAAGAATCTACATTCTTTGCATCTAAAATGTTAGAGGTTGAAGATGAATTGACTATTGATAATCAATCACTTGTTTATTTTCAAAAAGCTAATAAAGAACAATTAGACGAATCAATCGAAAATTCACTACCATCAATTTCATATTCATCATCAGAAAACAAGAGGTTTAATCACACATTAGTTATTGATGATTCACAGACACCCACACAAAGAGATAATAGATGTAGGTATATTATGACAATTGACCTAAAAACAATATTAACTAATCACATATTCACAACACTCAAAAGGTGGAGAACATTCGAAGGAGTTAGAAATACAATGACTAAAACGGAAGATGTTGATTTTGCCATCAAAGAATATATAGCTAAGAATGTTTTTGATAGGTATAAATTAACTAAGGTTGAATTGTATTTGAAATACAACCAACTTAATAATCAAGCCATACTGAAATATAATAATGTCTGGGCCGGATATACTGATACAACAACTAACAGATTAGCCATATTACCGAGTGATATATCAACCAATGATAACCTCGTTCGTAACATTGAAACAAATACAGATTTTAACCAATCCAGAACAATTGTAACATTTACACAAGAAAAAGAAGCTAGAAGTGTCAATTATGATTATTACTTCACACTTCTATATGAAAAAATATAAATAGAATGAATTCAGAGGATTTTGATAAATTAAAAAAGTTATTTGAGGAATTTGATGGAAGACCAAACCACCTGGCTAAATTCTTATTAGAAAGTAAAGCTCTTTCAGATGATTTCATAGATAGAATATACGATTCAACAACAATTATTAAAAAAAATGAGAATCCATATTTTAAAAATATCTCAGAAATGAATAGTTGGTATAAAGAAATGGTAGATGATTTAGATAAATTGAAGAAACAGAAGAATGAGGAAGAACTATTTTATGAACTTAGTGATAAGTTAAATAAGGCAATCCGAACAGAAAATTTCGAGGAAGCGTGTAGAATACGAGATTATATGAGAAAAAACGGATATAAGAATAAACAATAATTGAAAAGATATATATAACACTCATAACTTTTAAAAAATGAAAAATGATAACAGAAATTCTAGAAGAAGAGAGAATTAAAAAAACATCGGTTATAAAAGAACCGATATCCGACCAAGCTTGGTGGGATGAATTTGAATACGAAGACAAGAAGAAAAAGAACCTTAGGAATGTAGTACCAGTTACTAAAGAGGATGTTGAGTTTTTCAACATGATCCAAAGTATTGATATTAAAGATCCACGAACTGGTGATGTAATAACAGCTAAATATGGTGGAGTAGATGGTTCAGATTTTATTTTCTGGTACGAGGGGTTTAAAGACCATATTCATGTAGAGAACAAACCTTCCGAAGTTAAACACATCGAGCTTCTGGAAACTGGAGATACAGTTGATTTATTAATTTATGATGTCGATAGAACAAACTACGAAATTAAAGGTTCTATATCACAGATGTTCGAATCAATGGCACATGAGAAATTGGATAAGGATACAGACGTAGTTGTAAGTGCTAGAGTAAAAGAAATGAATCCAGCCGGATATACAATCGATATTACATATAGTAATGTTACGTTACCAGCTTTCATGCCTAATACACTAGCAGGTATCAACAAGCTTCATAATCCAGAATCCATTATTGGAACTGATATAGATGTGATGATTGAGTCGTTCTCTTCACACGAAAGAACATATATAGTTTCAAGACGAAAGTACCTAAGAACTCTTATCCCTGATGAGTTGGGTAAATTACTTACCAACCACACATATAGAGGTACTGTTACCGGTACAACTCCATTTGGTGTTTTTGTTGAATTCGGTGTAGATACAGATGCTCCAGTATGTTTAACTGGAATGATTCATAAAGCTAACATCGTTGAAGAATGGTCTGATCGTATTCAGGAAATCAAACCAGGTGCTAAAATTGAATTTTATGTGAAAGAAATAATCAAAAACAATAAGATTATACTGACACAAATTTTGAGAGAAACACTTTGGGATAACATTTCAAGTGGTGATGAACTATCAGGTATTGTTAAAACTGTTAAATCGTTCGGTACATTAGTCGTACTTGATTCCGAAACAGTGGGTCTTATACACACATCAGAAATAGAGAAATCTGGTATGAAGTTTGATATTGGTGACCAAGTAAAAGTTAAAGTTTTAGCTATCGATAGACCAAATCGAAAAATATTCTTAACTACAAGGAAGTAAGAATAAAAACTTTTAATGTTAAACCCGATGAGTCGAAACTCATCGGGTTTTTTTTATACCTTTACAAAATGTCTGGTAAAAATAACATATCGAAAAATTCTCTGAGAAATAGTCAAAAGGCTGTTAGAAGAGATGCTATGTTAGAACTTGGTATATACAACATTCACAAGAATAGAACATTCAAAAGTAAGAAAAACTACACTAGAAAGCCAAAACATAGGGATTCTTATTGACCTACATTGAATATATCACTCCAACTCGTATCTGGTATTGATTTTAGATATCCACCACCAAGTATGTCATTTATATTACGAACCTCCTCATCCATAATACTGAATTCGAATGAATCACCGGTAACAACTATACCAAATTTATCAACACTATTAATGAATTTAAATACTCTCCCATTTACACGAATACCATCAACGTCACCATTATAAACACCACCAGGCGTAATCGTATCAACTTCTATACTTCCCTCACCCTTAACATATATAACACTATCTGAGTCATTCTTAACCGTCCAATTATCGGAACGGTTCATAGGTATTAATAATAATAGTGATGTTAATATCGATTTCAACCAAGAGTTATTCTCTACCACACAGTCAAATTCATTTATTTTCTTAATTATATACACAACTAAATAACATTTTATTTATATATTAAACAAGAAATATGAAGAAATTACACACAGATATCGACAGAACACTATTAAAAGCTTTACCAAATCCTTCTAAGGAAGCGTATGAGATGAAGATAAAATTACCGGAATGTACATTTCTTGGTGTACACGAACAACCAGATTTCGCAACTATCTATTTAACATTTTATCCAGGTGATAAAATAATTGAATTGAAATCACTAAAAATGTACATATTTCAACTTAGAGATATTGTAGTATCATACGAACGACTACTGAATAAAGTATATGAAGACCTAATAGAAACATATGACCCACAGAGATTACGTATGGTGGTTATATGTAACCCAAGAGGTGGTATTAGCTCAAAGCTTACCATTGACTCTGATTGGAGTGTCCGTGGTGGGTCTGAGAAGTTCAGTGATTGGAGTTCTAATGAAGATACGTGGAATGTAGTGATGTAATTAACGGATATAATAATTAGAATTTAAATCACCTTTACGGTCACATAAATCAATAATTTCACTCAATGGTTTATTCAACAACTCACTGAAGTCTTCCTCTGTGAGTTCAAGCTCTCTCGAACCCTTACGTATAGCCCATTCAAGAATACCCACCTAGTGTCTTTTACTATCCATTATTGATTTAGCAAGTGCCTCAATCATATCAACACCACCATTAGAAGATAAAGGGTTTTACCATCTTCCAGAAATACATTCATAGATGCCCACTCCATATGATGAGTGTTGTCAAAATTATGAACACAATATAAGTTTCCGGAAAAACAATCTACCAGTATCTTTTCTACATCTTACTATCATCTTTCTTTTTTCTTTTATACTCTGAATAATCTTTTACTACTTCCTCATAATCACTAGGACCAAATGAATATTCATATCGACCAAGCCATTTTAAAAATTCTACTTGTTCTTCTTCATCAAGTGTTAGTTCCGCCATAATTAAAATTTTTATAAATATTGTTATATAATTTCTCAACCAACTCATCATCCTCTAAACCATCAAATATATTAAAAATATTTGTTTTTATTATATCCATAAGTTCGACATCCCCATCACTCACTCTGATTTCAGAATAAATCTTCAACGATAGATACTTGGAAAACATATCAATCCTATCTGAATTATCACCTATACCCAAATCAATTAATTTTCTCTTTCTATCCGACACAACATCACCTACACTCCACTCATAATCAGGCGCATCGAACAACAAATTCTCTCTAAAAATATCAACATCAATAACATCAACGTCCTGTGCTTGACCGATAACGGCATAATCTAATATATGCTTCGCTTCTATAAGTCCAAGAGAACTACCTTTTTTAATGGTCTTCACACAATTAAATTTATTATGACCATGTTTCAATAAAGTCAATTTAACTATCATTTTTCTTTTTTATTTTAGTTAATAGTTTGTGTACAATATCAGGGTTATCCATATCAAAAAGGATTTCTAATATATTGTTTCGTATAATAGGATATATCCTCTGATTACCCAACTTACTTATATCTGTACATAATTTATCTGATAATTTCTCAGCTAATAACTCCATGGTATCTACATCATCACCTAATCCAAGTTCAATTAACTTCTCTCTCCTCTTCTTCTGAACATCAATAATTATGAATTCATAATTACATTTCGATAAACAATCCACCAATATATCGAAATCCACAACGTCAAGTGTTTGAACAACCATATTTTTTGGTGGGTGGAAGGCATCGATAAACTCTTTCGATTCTTTCAATCCTAAGCCAGTACTGTAATTGATAGCCTTGACAGTCGCCAATTTATCATTACCCAGATTAACTAATCTAACCTTTACTTCCATATTAACAAAGATAGTAAAAATAACATACAAAAACTAATATATACAGAGTGAGGTATTTAATCAAAAAATATTATTATATTTGATTTATGAAAAAAATAATGACAATACTATTTATCGGATTAACATTCATCGGATGTAAAAAGGATGAGGTTGGTGAGATTATAGAAACCACTCCAGTTGATATACCGTATAATATAGAAGATGATTGTAACTGTGGTGTTGTAAAGAATATAACATATACAACAACATTAATACAAGGTTCCGGAACCGGTGGATCACAATACACATCATATTTTGTTGTAAAACATTTTAATATTGAAAATTATTGTAGTGGCAATATGGGTAATTTTCCGAGTATTAAGAAATCAGTATTAGCTAGTCATTATTTTTCCTACGAAGATAGTGAGACTAATAAATATTTGAATAAACCTTTATGTGTAGATAATTATATCATAGATTGGCAATCAACACAGAATCAATCAACTTACCAATGGTGATCACATATAAAGTTAAATAAGTAAATGAAAACAATAAAAACAAAATGAAAAAACTATTAACAATATTACTAATGAGTATGATGTTTATCGGATGTCAGAAAGATGAGGTCGGACAGATTAATCAAAATGATAGACCATCTCCTCCATCACCACCATCAGGTGGAACAACACAAGTTGATGAGTGTCATTGTGGTACGGTCGAATCCTCTTGGGGTGTTATAAATTATGTAGAGGATAACACTGTTGGTGGTGGTTCTGATGGTCAATTAAGTGATTTTGGTACATATGTTATAAAATATCAAGTTAAGAATAATTGCACAGGTGAATTTAAAGAATTCACTATATCATCACCAACATATCAGAATTCTTACGGGTTGATAAGTACTTCAAATTATAACAATCTTTTAAACAAGGATAAATATTGTACAACATATCAATGGTAATCCAAGTTTATATTTAATTTTTATCAGATATTTTTTATGAAATCTTCACTATTTGACTCCCCTTTTGAGCAGTTTATAAACTTCTTTGTTATACACAAGTTTTCTATATTGGATATTTCCTCAACTGGTATATCGTTTTTAAATCCATAAAAAACACTTGTTTTGTGATCAACATTTGGGAAATTCCTATCATGACTATCCAGTGATAAATTATCTTTAATATACTCACCATCATAGAAATCAAAACCATCCCAATTATTGAACAATTCCTCCCTTATTTGCCTTGTTAGATAATCAACCCTATATCTATATAAATTAAATGGATTTCTTAATTCATCAGGTATTTGAAATCCGTTTTCTATCCTGGTTTCCTTACTAGATATCTTCCACTCTTCTGTTTGTGAGTTATTTATAAATCCAAATCTTTCTAGTTTTGTTTTAACTCTCTTTTCCCTAACCTCTTTTATATATGATGGATTGGTAACCCCATATTTTTTTAAACAAGTATCTTTATATTTATTTTTACCCTCTTCACTTTGTAAATGGTGATAGAATCCAGTATTTTTAAATGATGTGTTTTTAGCCTTGTCATTTATCCCCTTTATCTCCAAATCTGTCCTATTTTCCCAAATATATTGAATATTATTTTTCCATGAATCTAATTTAGAATTATTTGTAACTCCATATATGGAGAGTTTTGTATCTTCTATCTTTTTTGTAGAGCATTTTCCTTTACAGGAAAAATATCCATGTTTTTTTATTATTTTATAATAATTTTTATAAACAGCGGTGGTTGTTTTCTCACAAACCTTACACGAAACTTCAATTATTTGGTGACTACCCACCATTAGGTGATTTGGATCAACTATTATCGTTTCACCAATAACACATTTATATCCATACATTTTATAATTATCTATATTCCTTCTTGTTATTCTAACATCAACACTTTCCGTAACCATCATATACTATATATAAAATTACCACTTTCCTGTTCCTTTATAAACTATTATATTTTTTAATATATAACAACCATGAGGATACCAGATGATAGGAAAAAGATTAAAATATCAATAAGTATTGATCCAGAATTAAATAGAGTGGTTGATAGTATATTAGTTGAAAGGTTTTATAAAAAATCAAAATTCATTGAATTTTTGATAAAAAAATATATTGAGGAAAATGGTAATTAATTTAAAAAGCCAAACAGAACTATCCGGACTATACATAATTTATGACGGATCAACACTATTAGAACACAAAGGCATTTTTGGGTTGTCACATTTGTGTGAACATTTGGTATGCAAATCCATAGAGGATTTAAACGATGATTTCGATAGAGATGGAATTTCATGGAACGCTTATACAGAAGCAAACCTAATTAACTTTCACTTTACAGGACTCGAAGAATCACTAAGTAAATACAGAAAGAAAATCTTTGATAGAATTTTTAAATTCGAAGTAACCAAAGAACAATTCGAAACAGAACGAAATGTCGTACTATCCGAATATGGTGATTATTTCAACGACCAGACATACGCACATCATATGAATCTAAACAGAAAACTGTTTAATGACTACGATCCAATTGGGTTGAAAAGTGATTTGGTGAATCTTAAATTCATCGACTGCCTTAATCATTTCGAGAAACAGTATATGACACCATCAAAGGTTATCAACGTATCGAAGAAATTCAAATTACACGATATCCCTGTTGATTTTGCTAAGAGAGAAATTATAACAAACATTGAACGTGGTAACAATGATGTTGAACTTGAATTGAATACTGAGTTCAAGGGTAAATCATCTATTGTAATGATATCACCAGTTATAAACGAAGACTTTGCTAAGGTTAACTTATTAAATAGTATGATATCACAAGGACTACAATCACCACTCTATCAAGAAGTTAGAGAGAAGAGAGGTTTAGTCTATTACATAAACATGTATCAAGTAAGACATAACATGCAAGGAATTAACCACATCGACACATTAACAGATGATAAAAATGTTGCCGGTGTTATTGAAGGTACCAAAAAAGTACTAAAAAAGAAAGACGATTTCTTAAACAAAGACCGATTTAATTTAATTAAAGATTTCAACAGAAATAAATTAAAGAAACAAGAAATTCTAAGATACTCCTGTGTTGATAAATACATCAATCCCGAAGTATTTCAAATAGAATCGATTCTAGATACAGTTAAGTTATCTGACCTTGGTGATGTATATGATAAGTATTTCAATATATCTGATTATCACATCTCAAATGATAAAAAAGAATTTAGAAAATGATTAAATCCGATGAGGTTCAGAAGAAAATAAATTTTCTAATGACAAAGATGCATCTATTTGGTGGTGGTGGAAAATTTATCGAAACACTACAAGAATTAGAATCTCTAAAGAAACAAACCATGAGAAAGGAATACATCGGTGAGTTGTTAGAAGAAAAATTGAGAGGTGAAAAATATTTTTGGATAAACGACCACTATTTACTATTGATGAACCCCAGACCGATAAGTATAAATGAGTTAAGAAATGGGAATATAAAGTGGTATCAGAAAAGGGAAGAATAAAAGTAAATAATATACTCAAATGAATCTAATTACTGGTAAAGTAGTTTGTAATATTAATAAATTTTCAGATTTCGTTACTGAGAATAAGATATATTATGTAAAACGTATATATGGATTACATTACATATTAATCAATGACCAAGGTGATGAAGATGTATATCACCACACTTACTTCACACCTATTAAAGAATATAGAAATAATAAATTAGGAATTATATTAAAATGAATAAATCAACAAAAATGGCTCAGGAACTGTCCAAACTAATCTCACATGCTCGTTTTACTAGTGGACCATATAGAAATGAGTGTCATGAAAAGATAGAGAAATCGGAATTGGATATAAAGCTTGAAAATAGAAAAGAAAAATTGGATATAATACTACGATGATTAGATTTATACAAGTCTTTTTAATGATTATGGTTATGAATACAATATAATTTGGACAATCTGTTCATATAACCGTAGATAATGATTCTGGTGATATTTGGCCAGTTTTCATAACTGGTGATAGGTCTGGTGATGCGTCGGATAGAATAGTAAAGGCTGTCGGTAATGGAAGCTCGCTATCTTTAACAATGTCAGCTAGTGGATCAACTTTTGGATTTAAAATTGTTGTATGTAACAGAATATCAGAAGAAGAGGGATTCGTATTAGACCTAACATCTTATAGTAGTGGTAAGGTATGTGGGTTAGTTTCGTACTGGTAATTACTTACTCTCTACGTGTTCAATCAACTTCAGTAAATTACTTGAATTCATTGGATATTCATTCATCATCTTTTCTAGAAACTCTAATCTATTTGGCTTATAAAGTTCACCAAATACAGCATATTCTAAACTGATACCATTTTCCCATTCTAAGAGTGTTTCTACATCAGACTGAACAATAGACATGTCCATAGATGAGAACGTTCGTGAGAGTGTTGTAGAACCGTTATGGGTCTTAGTATCAAGTATCATCTGTTTTACTTCCATAATGTCTGAGTTATCATCAGAACATTTATCAATAAAGAACTCAGCTGATTTCTCTTCGTTATCAGTTTTAGTAGGATCATACACAATATCATGAAATAAAGAACATAACAATAATTTGTCGTAGTCTTTTTCAGTTAGAAAATCAATTTTTTCATTAACTTTATTAATCAAGTCGAGAAGGTGAGTTTGGTTGTGGTAGTGTCTATGTGATTCATTCCACATACCCAATAAGATGTTATAATCTACTTTAATTCCCCACTTATTTAGTATATCTTGCATATTTTCAGTACTTTATATTTGTTCTATATATTAAAACGGAAGTGTGTCTAAAATATCTTTTTCTTACACACTCAATATTAAATCACCGAGTATTTTTCTTTCTCTTCTAGTATCACGATTAGCTATTTCTTTACGTTTTGTCAATTCCAATAACAGATAATCATCATCACTATATTGATGTACATTAGATAAATCAAATTTTGGGTGTTCTAATACATACAAAGATATAAATTTCTCATTACGATCATACCTATCTACTAATTTATAAATATTCAATACCTGATCACGCAATGTCATTCCTGATAATTTATCAATTGCAATCTTGGAAAAAGTAACTAGATTATTAATGAAGTTTAACTCCGAGTCACTAATATCATAATTGAAATAGTTCTCATCACCAATAATATACCTGAGTTTTGAATATTTAACAGGATCAATATCACTGAAGTGTCTAACATATCTCAATAACTGATTCCCATTATCGATTTTCATACCAATCCATTCCGGTATAACCCATTTTGTGTAATTTTCAATACAATCATCCAACTCACTACCATCCGTAGTTTGGAACATAGCACAATCAAGATTGAATAGGTTTATTTTCTCTTCATCACCAGGGTCTATGTTTTTTTCTTTTCTATTTTTCTCTGTAACAAATTTAGAAACTCCCATAGATATATTAATTGAGAAATAAGGACGCATCTCCTTGTGATACTTACTATACAATTTAGCGTATTTCTCTGTGAAATATCTTCTATTAATATCTATTAAATTTGCCTTTATAGAATATTGACACATTTTCAATTCGATGGGGTTTAATTTAGCACCCAACTCATCTTTCTTCTTAACCAATCGAATGGCTGTATGTGATGGTGACATAAGATTTGATATTTCTAATTGTCCAGTTTTCAAAAATTCCTCAAATTCATCACACCAATAAAATTCATCACGACTTATACAATAAGCTATTTGACAAGAATTTATATCAAACGAGTCAATTATAATTTGTGGTGAATTCTTAGGACCACCAATTTCTATGATATTCAATAACCCATCTCTTTTAACATCTTCTATACGGAAGAAATCAGCAGTCTTTGAATTGATAGTCATACCATTATAAGTCGGTACTAATTCAAGATCCTTTTTGTCGTAAAAATTCTTACTGTATTTAAGTTGTTGTTGCTCAACAGATAAATCATCCAGTGTTATCAACCTCACATATTTGAATATATCAACATCATTAACGACAGCTTTGTTACCGGAAACTTCTTCCCAGATTAAATTACCCAAAGCACCACCAGCAATTATACCATTTTCCGGCAAATCAACCATGTCTTTAATTTTAGTTAGAGCATTCTCAGCTAACTTTCTTACGTTCATTCTTTTTATTTTTAAGGTTATTCTTTGCTTTATCGAAATTGGTAATACGTAGTGGTTCAGCTCTACGATCACTCAATACTTTAATATTATGTAATGATAATACATTCTCATACCACTCAACGGAATCAGGACCTTCATATAAAAGATAATACCGAAAACCATGATTGTTTAAAATTTTCTTAAAATTATCACTATTCAAGCCACCCCGCTCAAAACGTCTAATTATTTTATCATAGTTATAGTTTTTATTATGAACATCCTCCCAATCAGTCATAAGTTCTTCAATTCTACGAACTTTAGCTGGTTCAGAATCATCATTCAGAATCATATCAAGATTCTCATTACGTTCTCTCTGGTCTTTAACAGATTTAATGAACTACACATTAGCTAAAGACTAATGTGTTTCAGGTTTCATAGCCTCGTCTAACGACAACGACTCCACCTGTTTTTGTTTTATATCCGAATTAGTCCCTAATCCAGATAGTATTTTTAAACCTTGTTTTAATATGTTTTTAGCCGCATTAAAATCTCTATCGTGTGTTGTGTTACATGAAGGGCAAGTCCATTCTCTATCTTTTAATGTTAAATCTTGATTTATCCATCCACATTTAAAACACATTTTAGATGATGGGAAAAACCTATCAATTTTAACATATTGTTTGTCATTCCATTTAGCTTTATATTCTAACATAGAATAGAATGAACCTAAACTAACATCCGAAAATGCTTGTGCTAACTTATGATTTTTCATCATATTTTTTATAGCTAAATCCTCTACACAAATTACATCGTGGTTTTTGATGATTTCAGTAGAAATTTTATGTAAATAATCTTTTCTTACATTGGTTATTTTTTCATGAATTATAGCAAGGGTTTTTCTTTGTTTATTTCTTGATGAACTTCCTTTAACTTTCTTTGATAGTTGTCTCTGTTCATATTTTAATTTCTTTAAATTGTTTTTAAGTGTTTTAATATTTTCATATGTAGTACCATCACTTAATATAGCTAAGTCTTTAATTCCAGTATCAATTCCTATTTCACTACCAGTTTTTCCAAAAGGGTTATGATTTATTTCACATGTAATTGATACATAATATTTGTCTGTTGTTGATTTAGATATGGTAGCAAAGGCTATTTTACCTTCTATTTCTTGATGTAAATTAATTTTAATTCCTTCTTTAAATTTAGGTATATTTAATTTATTATCTTTAATTAACACATTTTGTGGTATTTTAAAAGATTGTCTATCATATTTTGACTTAAATCTTGGGAATTTAGTTTGTTTCCTAAAAAATTTCATATAAGCTGTGTCTAAATTTCTAATTGATGATTGAAGTGATTGACTATTGATTTCTTTTAACCAAATATAATCTTCATTTTTCTTTAATTGTGTTAAATCATTAGCATTATCATAATAATTTAGTGATTTCTTATCTTCACCGAGATAACTTTCTTTTCTTTTGTTTAGATAGTAATTAAAAACAAATCTATTTGCCCCAAAATGTTTAGCCAACAAGATTTCTTGATCTTTTGTTGGATATATTCTAAACTTAAATGACTTAAATATTGTTTTCATTAAAAGTATATATTAAACTTTAAAAGTCATTTTTTACATTTTTTATTTTTTTTGTAAAATACTTTAATATTTGTGAAAAGTTTTTATTCGCTTACATCACACAAGCTAAAGACTTGTGTGTTTTACGCTCAGGTATATAAACTGTGCTGAATCATCATAAGATTCTGAGAGTTCATAGATATCTATTCTACCTTCCTTATCTTCCTTGACATTATTCATAAGTACATTGTATGATTGATATATCTTACTACTATACTTAGTACGATATAGATATACCTTCTTCGGTTGTTTCTTCAATCCCATACACTTCTACACACAAAATGTAGTATTGTTTACTAAAAAAGGGTCGAATTTCTCCGACCCTTTCTAACTAACTGAAACACAGTGAATTAATTATTAATTAATTTCCCTTATCCTATTACGTGTTACATATTCAGATACACCCTCCCTTTTGTGTAATTCCTTAGTTGTTTGACCTATGTAGCTTTTATTTTCACTTTCACAATAAGCCCTATATATAATACCTGTCATTAGTTTAGTTCTTTTCCAGTATATATAAAATAATATAACTGGGAAAGAACTAAACTCTAAGATATTTCCTCACCGCTTTCTTTGTACTTAGGATTGATTATTTTCAATCTAAGTTTGTTACCATCCCTAGCATCTCTATCGATGTATGGTCTAACAACAACACCCTCTCTGATATGAACTTGCTTCCCAGAAACTGTTTCCATACCCTTACACATTCTTGTGATTTCATCAGGTAATGTGTAGGTTATTTTAGTTTTATGAATCCCTCTTTCTGGATCAGAAAAAAGAACCACTTCATTTTCAATCAAGTTAATCTCACCATCATAGATGATAGGAACCCACATCTCTCTGAATGGCTCCGGAACAACATCATATGGAATAGAAACACTATTCACACGTACATCGAAAAGTCTAGCCGTTGGTTTTGTTTGGCCGTAATTGTAACCACCCTGTACAGGAACAACTTCACCAAATACTTGAACAACGCCAGTATCATAATGTTCTCGGATTTTTTCAATGATACCATCATTCTTAGCAGCAATCCAGTAAGTGTTATCGTCAGATTCTTCAAGAACAAGTCCTTTCTTTAACATACCCTTAGATGATACAATTGTTTCATTCTTATCAACATCGTGACCAAGAATAAATTGTGATCCATGAACTTTCTCACTCACAACAATTCTTTCACCAGGAATGAGGTCATTAACATAAACACCAACTTGCTCACAATCGTGTGATCCAATGTATTTCATCTCAAAAGACCTAACTTTGCCAGCCAATTGTTGTGGAATTGGTGGTTCGTAATGTGATATACCCAATTTCTCAGATACATCCTCACCAATCTCAGCATCTTCGATACCCACAAGTAAATGTTTTGGAATAAGAATTCCACTTGAAATCTCACCCCGAAGACGAACACCCTTTACTCGATCATTTTCTGGACCAACAAGGTATTTTTCAAATTCTGTTTTTATCTGTCCAGTAAGCACTGATTTCTCAGGTGCAAACACAACAGTATCACCATCTTTGTAAATACCAGACTGTACCACAACTTGGTACGATCCAACCTTACCCAATGATAATGTATCAGCATTCCCATGTGGGAATATCTCTATTTTTTCTTTACTTACTTTCCACTGACTCATAATTATTTTTCTTTTTATTATACAATCTTACAAATATATGAAAAAAAACTGTAAAAGTCTAAACATTTTATATATAGATGAAAGACGATAAAAGTATTTTATGAAATTACCTAATAAACTGGCTATTAATACGATTTATAAGAACCTACCAGGACTTAACCAAGCCCAGTTAGATGCTTTAAACGAATCAATATCGAACTCACCACAAAGTGTAGTTAAATTGGATTCGAAGGCTATTACTAAAAGCCTCACAGATAGGACATTTGCTGTTAGGTTAAAGAAATGGGTAGAGCCTTACTTTGTTGGGGGTATCAATTATTCACTATTCTATACAGAAGTTGATCACAATTATAAAGTTGGTGAGAAAGTTTTTATAGTTGGTGGTGAGTATGATTCAGATAATCTAAGAGAAAACAGTATAGACCCATACTATTCTGGTGTGGATGGTTATAAAGTTCTTTATGCTGATAGAACAAAAGTTGTTCTTGATATCGAATATACTGGTGTTGAACCAACTAATGAAGAACCCATTGATGTTTTTGTTAAAATTTATACTATATCAACACAATACGACTTTGACTATTTCATGCAGACACTCTCAATGAGAGATGATAACGGTAATTTAGAAAGTAAATTCCAAGAGGGATATAACAACTTTCTATATTTGAATGGTACATTCACTATAAACTCTGGTAATTTTAATGGATTGACAGGATTTTTACCATCGACATCATCAGGTAATGGATTCTATATAAGAAATTCTTCAAATGAATTGGAAGAAATAACAACGGATGTTCTGTCAAATAACATAATACCACACATCAATGTAGATTATGATGTTCCACTATCTGGATTTTATAACCTTCTTAAGATGCGTGTTATGAATAGTCGTTTTAGATCTGGTGGAACAGATTTCAAAACTGACCACATTTATCATTTCAATACAACTCAAAATAAATGGATGGTTGATCGCTCATACATGCCGACAATAATAACTAAATCCAACTTCCGAGGAGGTCTTTTAGCCGGTGGGGAGTTCAACCAAGGTCTTTACGGACACTATGACGAGAGATTAGATTATAATGGTGAAAACATCAAATGGTCACTCGGCACAACACTTAACGTGAATTGGAAGAGTGGAACACTTGGATCAGACCATTATAAAAATGATTCTAATTTCACAGTATTCGATAGAACTGGATTACCACAAGTAAGAGCCAATGCCGAGAATAACGGTGGAGCTGGTTATAACTACGTATTCGATACAGATTTTGAGGGTGGTGATGTTATAAATGGTAATATTTTCAACCTATCAACATTCTACGGAACTATGTCAAGTGTATCAGCTCTTGAAAATTATATAGACGGAACCGCAATAACCTATTCAGTTACATTATCCGGTGGAGTTTATTACAATTCTGATATATTATTTGCTAATATAAAGAACACAACACTTATAAGTTCAAGAGTTGTTAATTCACTTGTACGAGATTCAAAAGCCGTTAATTCGGAAATTGTTTCATCTGCCTTTATTAACTCACTTTATTTAGGTGATAATGTCATTAAGATACAAGCATACGAAGAGTCTAACATCAAATGGTATGATAAAAATATATCACTACCAACCGGTGTTGATTACAAGATGTATAAGTTCTACATTACAGATGCTTCATTCCTACGAATGAGAGAATTACAGTACTTCTATTTAAAAGATGTTATTGTTAATGTTGGAAATCAAGAGTTACTTAATTTCTTCGATGATAAATTTCAAGTAGGACACTGGACACAAACATATGATGAGATAGGTTCTAAATCAGAGAGACAAGTACTAGTACAACTTTCAACAAAAGAAGAAAATAGAAACTCACCGGGTGAGATAACGACCGAAACTGACTTACAACCTAACTTTGAGAATACATTACCATCAATTGATGTATTTATATCTGGTGGTGAAGATTTTAATTATGGATCAACCACATCATATCCAAGAACATTTATTTCTGATACAGTAGATATCAAAGATGCCTACATATTAGAAGGTGATTTCGTATCCGGGTTATTCAAAGACTCTACATGGGTTAGTGGTAACTATATCAATTATAATACCGATTATTCATTCAACCAGAATAGTGATTACTATCAAGGAGACGCAACATTCGGACCAAGGAGTATAGAAACATCGGACCAGAGTATTGTGGTTAGAACACCAATATCTAAAAGACCTGATGTAATAGGAACTCAATCATTTGAATCAAATATCGTCTTTCTAAATTCAGTATATTATGACTCAACACAAAATGTAACAAACCCAGGAACTAACTTCGTTAGATTACCAGACACATACAAGGTTATATCATACTCATCATCATTATCAAATCGTGATTTCACATTACGTGATGTATCCACACAATCAAATATTGCTAACTGGGGATATGATGTTACTAACGGAAATTACTTCAACTCACTAGAAGCACAGAACAAATACAACTATCTACACCCAGTTAAGTTCGAGAACTCAGAAATACGAGGTGGTCTTTTCAGAAGAGCATATTTTGACAATTGTACATTTACAAATTTCGATTACAACACACAAGATAAGGATTTAACAGATGTTATTGAAAAGAGAAATTTCTTAGTGAGTGATGTTATATTTGATGATAACTCAAACACAATCGAGTCTGGTATGTTTCAATATTCACACTTCTTATCTGGTTCAGATAATTGGAAGAATGGTATATTCCATAGAGGTATATGGTCAGAAACAACATCAACATACTCATTTAGTCCAACCTCATCAACAATATACACGAGAGAACCAAGTAAATTCAGCGGTGGTGTTTTTAGAGAATCACAATGGGAAAATGGAGTATTCGAAAATGGCACATTCTATAATAACCGTTCGAATGAAGCTGGAGTAAGTGATGTTTTAACAGGAAGAATATCAGTATATTATACCAACACACAAGAAACTAAGTGGTCTTGGATGAATGGTGTTTTCGAAAATGGTGATTTTGAGAAGTCTAACTTCGAGAAAGGAATATTCGAAGATGGTAATTTATTCAATTCAAGTTTCTTAACTGGTGAAGCACTAGGTGGTAATTTCGGTAGGAAAAATATACCATTTAAAAAATCAAGAGTATATACCGGAACATTCTCTAATATGAATGTTATAAATGCCGAATTTAGAACACTGGACCCAACTGGTTTGCAAGGAATACAAGCATCTATACACTGGAACTCTGGTGTATTTAACTCTGGTGTTTTTGGTGTTGATATATCAAACGGATACACACCAAGTTCATATATAAGAACAAATACATGGTTAGATGGTAGATTTGATGGTGGTGATTTCACCGATGTAGCAGAATGGAAAGATGGTATATTCAATGGTGGTCGTTTCTTATCATATTATCAATATGATGGACAAACACCGTATGAATTATCAGTAGCTACAAGTGCATCATTCTCATGGCAGGGTGGTGTATTCAACAATGGTGAATTTGGACGTGGTGATGTTGGAGAAAACTCGACATGGTATTCTGGTGAATTCAATGGTGGTAAATTCGAAGGAAGATACTGGAATGATGGTATATTCACCAGAGGACAGTTTAACGGGCACGCTGGGTCATATTCAACATCTCTGAATGAATATGATGGGTTTATAAATAGTTTTAACAGTGACTATTATGGTTATTGGAATGATGGATTTGTATCAGAAGTTAAAGACAAATTCATAACTAATAAGAAATTATGGACCGAGGTTGAACGAATCTCAACAAAGAAGAAGAAAAGACCTAATGTTGATTTCAAAAATATGTACTGGGCCTCTGGTACTTTCTCACACACAGATGGAACTATCGATAATTCCATATGGAGGGATGGTACATTCGAGAATGGATTGTTCTCAAACTCATCTTTCAACCCATATTATAACCACACAACTCCTATATTTATCTCAGGAACGCAAACAACAACTGGTTGGAATGCTTTCAATGTATCATTAAACACTGATGGATTATATGAGTATTCTAGTACAATAAATTACACACCATTTAATGGATCAGTAATACAAGATAATGTATTACAAGTGGGTAAAACATACACACTACAAATTGAGATAACAGAGAACTCTATGGTGAGTGGTGATATTTATACTAATGATGGTGTATTCGTAGCTGGTTCAGGACAGGTAGGTATTTTCAATATAAGTTTCACACCACTAACAACAGAATTCATGTTGACATTTAGTGGGTTAGGTAATGTACTATTTAAAAAACTTGTTGTATATCCAGGAACAATTAGTGGATTTAACACTGATGAAAGTTGTGTTTGGTTAAATGGAGAAGCATATTCTTCTGATATCTACTACTCTAAATGGTATCAAGGAACATTTGATTCATATGCAACATCAAGTCAAGGTAATGCTTGGGGTGTTATATGGAAAGATGGTATTGTAAAATATCAGAACGCATATAATGTTACATGGGAAAATGGAGTTTGGAAAAATGGTAATTGGTTCGGTAGTCCGTTCAAACAAATATCAACATACTCAAATGTGTTGTCATATCCAGGATTTTCCTCAGATATTCTCAATAACACATCACTATACGCATCACAATCATTAGGATTGAGTGATTGGGACACACTACACATGAATGACACATTCACTGGATCCTTCGGTGTAGAACAAACCAAATATGGGGAATTTGATGGTAATACAGATGGATGGGATGGTACTAACTGGACACCACAAACTAATTATGATTTAGTATATGGTAATGTAATTGGTGATAACATATCAACAACAACAGACTTTGCTGAGGTCGTTATAAATGAAGGAGTGAGTATATTAAACCCACCAAATGGTACGGCTGATATGTTTACAGAAACACAACAGCAATATAATATTGAGATAAAATACTCAGGATATGTAGGTGTGTCGTATTTCTCACCTCCACCAGTTCTTAAATTCCGAGTTGATGTTGGATATGTTGGGTCAGCAACTACTGATGATGAATCATCAAATGGTGGTATTCGAAGGTTTATAACAGCCGAACTTCAGTCAGCAACTTCATTCTTGGGATTCCCAATTAGGTTCTCTACATGGTATGGTGGTGTGTTGAATTACACATACACACCTACTAATTTAGATTTATCGAATAGTAGAAAAATTAAAATACAAAGACTTTCACATACCGGAGATTCAATCGGAATGGAATTAAACATACAGTCCGTATCGGTTATACCCTACGATGTTGTATATGATGATGTTACAAATAATGAACTATGGAGTGTACCATCGTGGACACCAAACATCGGTCAAGATATTACTCTACCAAATAACATAATTTATAAAATCGGTGATTTAACATCACTATATGGTAATGGTAGATTCATGGCCGGAATTTGGGAGAATGGTGTATGGAATGAAGGATGGAGAGATGATAAAACAACTCTATGGTCCAGTGATATATTCAACTTTAGTGGTGGTAAGAATTTTGCCTTCAAGACAGAGAAATATAAAACTGCTTGGAATGTCAGATTAAACATTATACAAAACAATCAATCACCGGGGTCATTCAGTGATTTTAATGTTGGTGATAAAGTTTCTATTGGTAATATAATTGCAATTGATATAAATGATAATAGACGATTATTGAGAGATACCATGATAATTACCGATAAATATGAGGGGTATGAAAATGATCCTTTCAGTCTGAACAATCAAATACTTGTTCAAACGATTACAGTACAATTTGAAACTACATTCCCAATAAGGAGTGTGGAAAGAGATTCCGAAGAGCACATAATGATGATAACTAAAAATATTTGGTTAAATGGTGTGTTCTTAAATGGTAAATTCCTAAATGGTGTTTGGTCAAATGGTCTTATGCAAGGGTTTCCGTATATAACAGAAATGATTAACCAACATTGGGTTGATGGTGTATTAAAAGGTGGTAGATTCCAAGGACTCACATCTAGTTATATAGATAATTTGGGTAACACACCAACTGTTTATAACACCGGACTTATTCAGAAATTTATATTCTCTGATGAGAATGTTTCCGGAATACCATTTAAATTCAAATTTAATTCATGGGTTGATGTTAATTATTTCCGAGAATCTGGTGTTAATATAAATCGAGTTAATGAAGTGTTTAATCAAACACCACTATCATTCACATCTAGTTATATAGAAAATAACCACTATGGATTCCCAACGAAGGATGTATTGGAATCAGTATCTAGTCTACGAAATGGACATAACCTAGACATAAGAAAATATAAACTTGGTTGGAAGTTCAAAGAATACCAAGAATGGATTCCACAACAGGAGATTCAATTCAATAGTATAAACCAATATAATTGGGTGAATAGTAGTTCCTCTGACCAAATAATTGAAATCGATAATGGTTCTGGATATGGTCTGAGTAATTTAGAACAATCTGGATGGACATTCGGATATGGTTCTACTGATACATTTGGTGATGCTGTAAATTCAATAGTTAATAATTACGGAAATCTACCAATTAATCTACAAAATAAACTAATATTTAGTGGTGGAAAACAATCACCATCTATAATAGGACAAGAGTTGGAAAATTACACATTAGACTTCATAGACAATACAGATATTGAACTAGAAAAATTGAGATATTCATTCGTAGAAATAACTGGTGAGAACTTAAACCCAGTGGGTATTGGTTCGGAATTAAACCCAATTGTATTCTTCAATAACTATCCAGCCTCTTATTCAGTTGCATCTAAAACATTCTATTATGGTAATACACAAAGTTTCATTACAATACCAGTCAATCAATTTGCAACAAGTAGTGTTGTGAACCAAAGAGAATATTTCTATAACAAGAAAGGATTAGAAATGACTTTATTGAGTGGTTCTGATACAAATTCCGGAACATTTAGTATGGCATTTGAAAAGATAAGATTGGTCGAAACTGATATGATTCCTTTCTTAAATTATACAGGTGGTTGTTCAAGTATAAATGATGAAGTTGATGAAGTTGATGAAGTTGTATTACCATCATGGAATGAAGATGGTATTACTATATCACTCGAATCAACAAGCGGTGAGTTCTCCGCTAATAATTCATGGGATGTATATTTCACAGAAGAACAATTAAATTCCTCACCAGATACATTGGACGGTGAGTCAATAGAGTTCTCTGCACTTGCTAGAGATCAATATGGTTCCGGATATTATAAAGTATGGTATACGTGGTGTGATCCAGATTATCCAGAGAATCCGAATTCGGGTAGTATTCAATTTGGTACAAATGGGACTTACAATCTTAGTAATAATACCACGTACTATATAAATGGATCAATCAGTACATTCCAAGAAGGATATGACTTCTGGAATACGATAAATAGCCCATCCGGAGGAACTCAAACATTTCCAAATAGTCCTGGATATAATCAGAATGTTTGGGCAATTTTTGCTTATGCTGTATTCCCTTATGATGCAATTAACACCATTGGTACTATTTCTGGTTACTCAGGATACGACCAAATGGTTCCTATACCTGGTCAGCAAGAGGCACAAACAAATGCTTGCTTAGCTTCCGATTCCGACCCCTGCGAAGGTGTAATTCAAGTGATTCCCTCATCATCCACAGGAGGGGGAATATCTGGGTTGGCAGAACCGGGAGATACATTAAATATACAAACTTTCACGATAAATAATGGAGGATTACTCAACCCTACAGACTTCGTGGTAACTTGGATATTCCCAGATGGATCCACAGAAATATCTTCTTTACCGGGTGCTCCGATAGAAACTACGGTTAGTGGTGTATATAGTGTAACAATGGTTAATGTTGAGACTGGTTGTGTGTGGAATAACACTTTCAGTGTAGGAAATATAGTGGGTTGTGATTTACAGGTAAATCTTATCAATGAGGATGGTGTGATTAACATAGAAGTAATATTCAATGGACAAACCGTTGCTGCTGGTAATACCAATGAATCATTATCATTCGGTGCTAGTGATTTAAATTCATTAGTCTGGTCAAGAACTGATGGCAATCTGGCTAATAACTGGGACTTTACAGTACCTTTGGGAAATCAGAATGATGTATATTTATCATATCCATATTCTCCTTCATATGATCCAATTGAACCTGGTCAAACTTTTCAAGTAACTGTTTCGATAGGAAATTGTGTATCTACGAATACACTAACTATTAATCCCGAAGCTGAACCAAATAATACAAATAGTTTAATTAATAGATTATATATGCCTTTTGCTGGATATACACAGAGTTATACATCATACCAATCAGACGGGAATACGGGGATTACTACCGATAATCCAATTGATCCTGTTTCAGGAGTGCCTAGGTATTTACCATATTATGAGAATACTGATTGGTCATATACATTACGAATAACTTTCTTAGAAGGAACTGGATGGATATTCGTACATCTTCCATTTTCACATCCTGTGGATCCAGGTTCCGCAATTACATTTTTTGGTGGAGACATCAACCAATCTATAATTATTGGTATCGGACCATCTAATATAGATGCTATGCAAAGCAATCTACCAGAATGGAACTGGCAGGGACAGTCGAATGCTTCTTGGAACGGAACAATTGATAGTCCTAGTATATCCGGTCAAGATAGAGATATTGTTAGTGTAATTATTAAAACCGAACCTGGTAACTGGACACAAGCACCACTTAACGTAGTGGTTGATGATGCTGGTGGTGTTGGTTATTGGGATATGCAATTATTACCACTATACCTGACCGATTACGCAACAACACCAGTAGCTTACACTGGGTTTAGAAAAAGAAATTATAGTAATGATGATAATCGATTGGTAGTAGAGACAACCGATTACTCTGTAAATCCACTAGGAATAACACAACTTGATAGACTCGCTTCGAATTATTCTCAAAAAGTTGCTTTCGAGGCTATTTGGTTAGGAGAAGCTAACAATTATCCAGAAGAATTAAATTGGAATATATTTTTACCGTTTGATAATTTCCTTGAAGTTCCGGGAATTGAGTCTGTATCAAATTACGACCTCATTAGAGTGACTGGTGACTGGTCAGACTTAATAGGCACACAAACATATGATATAGATGTCGAAGCAATAAACACTATCCCAAATTCTGGCGAGGAAGATCCAACGGATGTTGACTCAACAATATTCTATAATGATGATGATATTATTTGCTTCAACTATATAAATGGTGATATTCAGATACCTTATGTGTCTAAGGCTCCGAATATTGACTACGATAATAGTAATTTTGATTACCTATCATCTGTAAGTGTTTGGCTACCGAATATAAATATAAATATTCCACAGATAACATCAACACCACAATTGACTACTCAGTTTATCACATTCCCAGATGATGCAGCTAATAGTAATTAATGAGGTTTATTATTTCATAACCGGTTTATCCGGTGATTCCATCTCGATAACTGCAACAAATTCATCCTCATCAGTGCCTCTTTCTAAGAGTAAAGATATTTGCTCGAATTTATCATCTGCATCCAGAAATTCACCATTATTATATTCTGATGGTATCTCATCCAAAGATTTTACATACTTCCGAAGACGGGTATCACTATCAGGTGACTTACTAATTCCATCGATATAATAATCACTACCAACTCTACCATTAAAGACATTCAAAGACTTTTCTATGAGAGAACGAAATTCCTTTATTTCATCATTTGTTTTTTTTGTAGAGAAATAGGTTTTGAGTATTGTTGAATGACCACTATAATGACCATCCGGATTCTTATAAACTCTACTGAATTCAGTACCCTCTATCTTAAGACCTCTGATGTAATCATTTAACACATCAACCAATGATAAATCTTTCAATGGTTTAAATTCGTATTTAACACCAAGTTCTTTTATCTTATCAATATGTTTGTACTCTAAGTAAGCATATATTGGGTAAAAACTACTAACATAAGCGTGTTTATTTATTAATTTAGAAGCAAGATTTCTATTTAATTCAACACCACTTGGATTAGGATGTATTTGAAACGATTTAAGAGTATTACCACCCTTATCAATAATTTTGAAATCACCCATAGATCTATTTAGTCCATCATCAGATAAATTAAATTCCAAATACTCAGTAGCTTCTTCTTCAGATTCAAACCACCGTCCAACTAAACGCCTGGATGTGAACGAATCCAAATCAACCTCATCATATGAAAGATGAGATTCAAAGGTTTTAATATACTTCATAGACTATATATTAAACCAATAATTAAGTTTCTTCATCCTCAGTAAGTATGAAAAGTGATCCACTTTTCCCGATGTCATAATAACTGAGGTGTCCGGCTGACTTTATTTCAGTTTCCACACCATCCAATTTTATGTTATTAAGTTTTTGTTTACCTAACATTCTTCTCTCACCATCACAGGATTTACATGGTTTAATACCAATCTTACCTTCACCTTTACAGTATCCACACTTATCACCTTTGTGGTCTTTACCAGTACCTTCACAGGTGTCACATCCATCATCACCATCGAAATATTTAATCTCACCCTTATCATTAGTTATTGATATTCGACTCGATGTATCTTTTCCAGAACCCTGGCAAGTTTTACACTTAACGTATCTAGGAAATTCAAGCGTACCATCAAATTCATCAGGATTTACACGAATGATAATATTAAGAACCTCTCTCTTTTTGAATTTTTCATATTTATCATCTTCACTCTTATGATCAAATGATAGGTCAATATTAAAAAATTCAACCACCTCATTATAATCCTTACCGAATTTTGATTTTTTATCATATTCACTCTTCATATCCACATCACTCAACACACTCCAAGCTTCCGATATATCTTTAAATACACTATCCCCACCAATTATTTTACTCACGTCCGGATGGTGCTTCTTGGACAAACCATAATAAGATTTTTTAATATCACCGATTTCTGTTTTTTTCGACACACCAAGCGTTAAATATAAATTATTATTTAATATTTTCTTAAAATCCATTTTTATTTTTTATTTTTTGTAGTATATCTAACTCACAAGATGTCATATATCCAAAATATGGTATATTTGAGAAACTATCATCAGTAATATGAACTACACACAAACTAAAGATTTGTGTGTTTTACGTTCCGTCATATAAATTATATCAATACTAGATTCTACACACTTATTATATTTTCTTTCATCACGAAGTTTATTAATATCAAATTGAGCTAGTACATAATCTAAATCCTTATTACCGAAATTAACAGGGTTGAAATGTTTAAATTCATTCTCTGTCAAAATATTTTATTAGAGTCTCAATAGACTTCTTTGTCAGAATATCGAAGCTACCCTGTTCTTCTAGTGGTACTTCAAATCCAATTTTATCCCTTACAAAGTGTATATCCAACCAATTTGGATTGATTAGGAGTGAGATAAGACACTCTGAGTGTGATTTTAAGTCTTCATATCCATGATACTGACTAGGACAACCACTACTAAGCGTCATTTTTGATATAATACTATTTCGAAGATCTCTCTCTTCAGGATCAACCTCCATTTGAAAATACCCAGACCAAGTATCAAATATAAGATCATCACCATTCAAATAATAATCGATTTCTGATATGTTCTTGATTATATTATCTTTTGTTATGAACCTTTTATAAAATCCCATTAATCTACTTTTTTAAATTTTTTCTCAACATAAATAGCTTTTAGCATTTGCTTTCTTTTCTTGTGACTTTTCTTCTCAAAATGTTTTCGATTTCTCAAATCCATCTTAGTTCCGGTCTTATCGAACTTGAGTTTGAGTTGTTTAAGTGCCTTCTCTATACTACCTGATTTAAGAACATCGACTACTATCATAATATTTTTTTAATTTTTTCACTTCTTAGGAATTTTTTCTTTTCACCACTCGACATTTCTTTAAACTTCTCTAAATCTATATCGATACCGAGTATTTCAATTATATAGTCTATATATTCAGCCATCACTCTCAATTCTCCATCTTTGACCATTGTATATGATGCAACTGTATTATTTATCAATGTGTTAGTCGAAAAAGAACTACTAAATGTTTGACCACTAATTATTAACGACATAATAAATTATTTAATTTTAAATCTCGTATATTTATACGTATTAATGGCATATTATCAATTCTCGAATAACCCACAAACCTACCACTAACCTCCGTACCAATATAGTCCTTACAAGATAATAATTCACTCAAATACACAATACTTGGTATAAACGAACAACTACTATTTATAACTACGGTAACTTTCTCCTCAAAGAAATCACATACCAACACACCCTTATATCTCATAATATATACCATTCTATCATCACTCACCGACACTCAATTCATTTATACTAGTGAATATGTTCTTATCAACCTGTATTATACGGTCAAAATACTCATTATTCATAACCGCGTGATGCACAACAAATATGTTAATGTTATATTCATTAGCAAATGATTTCAGGAGAATTAATATATCCTGAGTTCCCTGTATATCAATAGATGAAAAAATCTCATCTAAGAAAAGTATATTTATATGTTTCTTAGTTCTGATTAATTTCAGATAAGCTATCAAAATAGCTATGTTAATTCTACGAGTTTCACCAGTTGATAATGAGTCAGGCTCAATTATAGTACCCAACGACTTTATACGAGCCGTGAATGAATCATCTAATTTAACATCAAAGTTGAGATCCATTTTTCTCATGTTCTGTCTAACAAATACATTGATTGGCTTAACAATTGCCTTAATGATTGCTTTCTTGACACCATCCTCTGAGAATATCCGATGAAGTTCTTTATAACACATTTGTTTCTCAATAGAAGTAGCACGTTCAGTATCAGCAGTTTTTCTCTTTTTACCCATTTCTTCAATAGTACCCTTAAACTCACTAACATCAATATCATCACCCTTAACCAGTCTTTGATTAGCACTGAGTGTATCAATCTGTGTCTTACAGTTTCTAAGAAAGTACGTAACGTCATTATACGTTTCATTGACCTTATCAGACAACGAAATAATCTTGTCCTTACGTTTCTTTATATCAGACACATTATTCTTAATAACATCCATAGATTCTTCCAACTTCTTTTTCTTACTAACCATAGTTGCTCTAAGGTTTAGGAAGTGGTCAGAATCGAATGGCGTTGCACAAGTCGGACATTTTCCAGAATCGTACAATGCAATCTCCTTATCAATTGAACGAACATCCTGTTGAATGATAATGTATTGTTTCTTTTCACCTTCGAGTTCTTTATCCAGATGGGTGATATTATCCTTAGCCGTTTCAACCTTAGCTTTCAAAGCAATATACTCAGTCTTCTTAGAAGACATCTCTTGTTTAAGTTTAGTTATCTCATTCAACGAATCTAATTTCTTTCGTTCATTTGATTTACGAATAGATTCCTCAATAGATGTTATAGAACTCTCTAATGTTCTTATTTCAGTATCTAACGAAGCCATACGTACCTTGTTATTACGAACAAGTTCTTTTAAAATCGTGTTCATTATGTTTATAACCTCCAAGTTGAACAGTTTATCTAAAAGAATAGTCTTCTCCTCATTTGATAGAGAGATAAAGTTTTTGAAGTCATTTATAGACATCGATATAAAGGATTTGAATGTCTCAATATCCATACCAACGTATTTAGCAATCTTGTCATTAATATTGACCTTACCAGCTCTTTTATTCTCCTCACCGTTTTCGAAAAGCTCAAGCTTACTTGGACCAATTCCTCTTTTAATCTCAACCTCAGTTCCCTGTGATTCAAATTTTAAAGAAACCTCCATATCTCCATTATTTATTCGATTGGGTAGCGTAGTTAACTTTGCCCACTTTCCATTCGAACCTTTACACTTACCATATAAAGAATAATCGAAAGCACTTAATAGTGAACTCTTACCAGCACCATTAACACCCGATAATAATATAAGCTTACCAGAATCATCCAAATCTATTACCTGTGGTGAATTACCGAATGAACGGAAATTTTTAATACTTATCTGTTTTATCACCATTTACGAACTTTATATTTTAAAGTATATTAAAAAATACAACATATGTTTAGTGAAAGGTAATAAACCGGGTAAATATTTAAAATTCATAGATGCTAGGAAGATTGTCCGATCTATGAAACATAAAAGTCGTTCCGAATTTCTAAAATGGCGTTCTGATGAAGGTATTATAAATATTGTGAGGAGAATAATATAAGACCAGTACGAAACCCTTACTCAGGTTCTGAATGATGGGTGTATGACATCATAGTTTGAAAGCAATATAAAACAAACAGGTTAATATGATACACAAATATCTAATTTAAAAAATAATATATAGTATAATGGGATATTTGAAGATATTCGAGTGATTTAAACTAGAAACCAAAAATAACGAATAAAATTATGGAAAAATTAACACCGGAACAGAAACAAGATTTAAAAGGTAAGAGAATCAAACTAGTTAAAATGGATGATCCACACACCAAACTAAAAACAGGTGATATGGGTACATGTAGAGGCGTAGACAGTTTAGACCAACTATTGATGGATTGGGATGATGGTTCTAGACTAAGTTTAATTCCGAATGAGGATAAGTGGGAAGTCGTGACAGAATCTAGGATTCTTAACTTCAAACGATTTAAGTAATTTTTTTAATTTTTCATAATCACTCAATGACATATCATCACTATATTTAATTTCATCAAACATAGTGACAAATGTACGGATTATTATCTACCAATTATCTCATCGAGTACTAAATTTCTAAATATAGGTCTTAACTTAGGAACTTTACTTATTATTTTACGCATATCACATAAACTTAGTACAATATAATTATTAGAATCATAACTATTCTCGAAGATAACCTCATCTATTTTATCAGAATCATATACAAGTAAGTCATACATATATGTATGTGAAATAGAAGTTGTCAATGTTCTAAAAACAACACCATTTAATTCATAGACAGAATAAGCCGACAAATCCATACTATCCTCACCAATTTCACTCACCGAACCCAGTATATTCATATTCATCTAATTTATCGTATAAGTTGTCGTGTGGTTCGACCATGTTTATCAATTTATCTAGTAGTTGATGATATTCTTCATCCTCTTGTATAAATCCATTTTCTTCGATGAATTTATCATCCACCGTTATCCACATATGTTTATCAGTATAGAAAAATATGGCATCATAATAACTATCTTCTCTGACCAATCCAATGTTGACCAAAATACCAGTATCATATTTACCTAGGTAATCTATAACAGTTGGTTTAATCATTTAGAATATCATCTAGTTTTTTATCACGGACATTCTTCCGAAATGCGTTTTTCTCAAGTGTTAAGAAAATGGATAATCCACTAGCTGGACAATTCGTTTCGAAAAGGTGTAACATATCCTTATAATACGAGTGTATCTGATCCGCTTGAATGTCATCCAACTCATTCGTTTTTACAAAGTCCAAATACCAATGTTCTAAATTTATCTTTTTAAAAATACTCATTAATCGATTAAGAATTCTAATTTTTTGTACTCATCATCTAGGTCGGTGAATACTATTTTAATCTTCTCAATTCTTTTATATTCAGTAGCTGTTCCTTCACTTTCATTAATAAGAACATCTTTCTTATAATCAACATCTATACCAGGAGCTTCTCCTAAAAAGGGTCTCATACCTTCTTCTAATTCTTTTATAGACCAGTCAGAATTTTTAAAATCCACACTAGATAAATACTCACGAATCGAATTTTCTTTCATTGAACTCATAACTTTTCACTTTTTTTTTATATATATGTATTATATATCTAAAAAGTACTATTGTTTATGTCTAAGAAAAATCCATACCCAAAACTCAAACAGTTCGAATATATTAATTGTATCGTATGTGATCACAAAATAGATATGGTAAATCCCGAACTGAGGAATAAAAATAACATTACAAAGTACGAACCATCAAATCACATGTGGTCGGGTCTTGTAGAAAAGATATCAGCAGGGTATGGTTCTACACTAGATGGTGATATGTACTATATTGGAATCTGTGATGATTGTACTCGTAAAAAATTCAAAGATGGTACATTAAGATATTCTGGAGCATATATGAATTTGCCATTAGAAGATCATGTAATTGAAGCTTCTGATAAACTCAGGAATCGTAAGAATAATCTTGATGATTTAATCAAATGATGTCGTTCTCATTGAGTAATTAGGTAGTGTCAGTCTCATAGAAGCATTATCTGCAAATATTAAATACTTAGAATCATCAGCAACTTTGTAGTTGTTTAACAAAATACTATGTTGTGCTTCTGGTATAACATCACTATACAATCTAATGTTAGTAGCTTTTATATCAGAAACGATTATACTAGCTGTAATATCTATTAGCTCATACTCAACTGGCTCTATAACCTGAGTGTTGTAATAAACTTTTCTCAACTTAGTTGAATCTAAATATTTTGCTTGGTCTTCTTCATCGGTATCAACATCTCTCGAATAGATGTATTGTTCCATAGTACCCTGTCGTTGGTCAATATTTACTAAATAACAGTACCAAACATCTTCGGTTAATGTGTCGGGAAGAGTCCAATCGTATTCATATCCATTCATACCTACTTTTATGACATCACTATCAAGATTAGCTTTCCAACCAAGTGAGTTATCAGTATCATAGTAATTGAACAAGTTTACATTTTCACCTGGTATATAATTGTTCAAATTGAACCACATAAAGTATCCAATATTATCACCTTTCCGTATAACGGGCTCCAAGTTCTTATAATTAACAATATCAGATACACCAAGTTGAACTCCTAGATTAAGAGCCATACCGAAATCATAATGTTGTTTACTAATTACAGTAGTTGAATTCTCAATCAACTCCTTATTTATAATATTATTAATACCTATACTTTGAGATAACTCAAGACGTATTGGATCTCTCGTAAGTGGTTGTTGTTGGTCTTTATTAGCAACGGCTTTCTTATCTTGATCATTCTCAATTCCGAATAACTCATCAATAGTTGTATTCTTAGTAAGTTGATTAATTCTATCCTCAATAGTTGTATTGTCGGCAAGAACGTTGGCTGATTTGTTGTATTTTTTCAAGATTACTTTATAATATACAGCATAGTTGTTAAAGTTTCGATGTTGTTGAGCATGATCAACGATATATAATCTATTCAAATCACAGAAATAAACAAGATCCTCCTTCGATGGTCTTCTCTGAACACCAAATAGTATTTTAAATTGTTCTTTCGTAACATGTATTTCGAATGAATCAAATAACATAAGGTCAAATTGATTCATAGTTATCTGATTATCAGGAAACTGATTATTATCAACAGAAACCTTTATCGAACCCTCACAGACAATATTGAATGTTCCATACTCATGTAATGAATAATCAATACCCTTCTCATCTGGATCCGTAACAAAATATTGTGTTTTATGACCAAAAACCTCAACGGCATCATTTGAAAGTTTATTCAATAAGTCTGCCGCCTGACCTTGTTGATATGGGTTGAATAATTTAGATTTCTCATCTGATGTCATTGGGTGATACTCACTCTCATCCGAACAAGACCCACCACCATCTAGATAACCTGTTGTATTACCTATAAATACACCATTAGCATCAATGGCTCCGGCAGTAGAACCATCAGGGTTAGTCAATAAATATGTCTGACAACATTCTCTAATACCAAATAAATTTGATTTCTGTGAATCCAATGATACATTTTGAAAATCACCAATTAGATTTATATCTGATATAAATATACTTGATGATGATGTATTTTCTACTTTATACTCTACTTCGAAAAATCTAATTGGATTTATACGCTTAGTTGTTACATTATCTTTTGTGAAAGGTTCCCACACACTCCATGTTCGTGTACTATCCTGAGAAAATCTCCATTCAACCTCAAAATCTGATGAAGTAGCATTTGTCAATATTTCAAGACCAGTTATATTAAATACTTTATAAACATATGGGGGTTTAATTATCTCAGTATCACCCGGATCGATAGTAGCTGTTCCATCATTCACATTTCTGAGAATATTACCACCTACCTGATAAGAAACTATCCGTATATCACCATCAATCTTTGTACCGGTTCTCGTAAATCGAATATCTAACCACATAACCGCCATTGGATCCCATAAAGGGAAATTACTCACTTCCTCACCAAGCTCAAACCACTCAGTATACATAAAACCATCTTTTGAAATTCTATAATGTGTTTCAACACCTCTGGTTTCGGTTATACCCAAAACTGAATAAGTGAAACTAGACAAGTTTTCAACACGATTTAAATTAACAAAAGATATTGTTTGTGATGAAGATGTTCCAGAAAGATATGGTGTTGCATTTATACTGGATTGACTAGCAGATACATCATATTCTTCTGTTATTAAAAGAGTGCCTAAAGTAAAATCATTTGTAATTTCCGACATAATCTTATATATTAAATATGAAAACGTGTAGATTTTTACTATCTTTATGAACTACACACAAACTAAAGATTTGTGTGTTTTACGTTCCGTCATATAAACAGAAAAGTCAAAGCCGAGGTTTTAAAAATAAGACGTAATAGTATATTAGAAAACATATTGTAATAATATAGTATAAGTCATATACGATAAACAAATTAGATAAATTATAAAATGGAAAGATCACTAGAACAAATAAAAAAATTAGATAAATTAGATCCATGTAGTGATTCAGAGGCAATTTGTAAAGTTTTGGAGGAATTGGGTGAATTTACGGCAGAAGTGAATAAAATAACTGGACGTAAACACACAACAGATACATCCGAACAGATACAAGCAAACCTTCTCGAAGAATGTGCTGATACTATTCAAAATATGATATTAGTGATGTCAAGATTTGGCATCACTCTACCTATACTAGAAACTGAGATACTTAGAAAAGACCGTAAATGGTTTAAAAAAATGTATATTAAAGGAACTGCTAATCGTTCTGACTTTTTAGATATTTTTGGTGAAGAATTATCACAGGATTTAATCGACCAATGGAATAGAGAAGAAGATGCTAAGAAAGTAGTATGAGAATTCAATATATACAGTATGAAGTTCTTAAACCTTTTCGAAAACAACGTATTAAAAGACCTTGGGTATAGAAGAAAAACACTTTGGGGCAAAGGTTATATAAAATTCCAACATGACCGAGCTAAATTCGGTAATATTTATTTAATCGATGAGAAAATATCTTATGTTTTTGACAAAGATAAAAGAGGAGGAGTTATAACCTTATCAACTGATGTCAATGCCATATACAAAGATGATTCAGAAGTATTTGATAAGGTTAAAGATTGGTTGGATTCTAAAATGAAGACACTTAATAATAGAGTGTATAGAAAATCAAAAGTTAGTTCTGTTATGAATAAAATACCTGAGGTAACTGGTTTCACAGTAGGTAACTTTATGAATGGTAGATATATTGATGATAAAGGCAGAACTTGGAATGAAAAATCATTCTCCGTAGAAATTGTTGGTATCGATAAGGATGTACTGGATTTGATATCAAGTGAAATGTCTAATATTTTCAATCAAGAATCCGTACTCGTTAAATCATTCGAAACTGGTGATATCTATTTCGTTGAAAAAGACGAAGAAAGAACCAACGAATCAAATAGAATAAATCGGATTTTTAAACTTTCGGATTTACTCTAATTTTTATTTATCGAAAATTTTCTTATCTTTACACACAAACACAAACGACATGACAACAGTACAATATAATGAACACGGAGTTGAAAAGATTCCGTTCAGAGTTAAAAGAAATAAAAGAGAATTGATATGTCTTGCCTCAAGTATGGAGCAATGTCTATCCAAATTCACAAAATGTGATGTACAGGAGATTTCACACACAGAATTCATCGAAAATTATCCTTTCACAGATTTGTATAAAGTATGAACAAAACTCTAATATGGCTTGATGATAGTCGAGACCCATCAAAAGATGATTGGTTAGTATTCAGTCCCACATCTGATTATGAAGAAGTTGTGTGGCTGAAAACATATAATGAATTCACTACTTGGATAACTGAGAATGGACTCCCAATTGGAATTTGTTTCGATCACGACTTATCTGATTTCCAAGCATTCCATAATTCATACCCTGATTTATCACAAGAAGCATACGAAGAGGGTATTAAACTTGGTGAAAAAGATATTTGGGACGCAAAGTTCGCCAGTGAAAAAACTGGATATGATTGTGCTAATTGGTTAATTGAGTACTGTATGGATAATAAAGAACTTTTACCCAAGTGGAATGTACAAAGCTCTAATCCAGCCGGTAAAGAGAACATCAATAGGAAATTAAACAATTATAGAAAACATGAAATCAATAATTACTAAAATAAGGGAAAACGTTAGAGGAAACGAAAAACGTGTGTATAAAACAAGTTTGGTTGTTGGATCAGCTGTCATACTTTCACTCATAACAGGACCATTCACCATATTTCAATGATCTATCATTGTGTTCATATGGACTTGGGCCATTATTGATATTTACAAAATATACAGGATATGGGTTTGAGTTACGAATTATTTCCTTACATTTGATATATACGAAAACATAAAATATGATATTCACAAAAAAACAGGTTAATAAGCTTAAAAAGAAAAGTAGAAAGGAACAGGCCAGGGGTGTTATGGAATACATACTTAACCCTGAATCCGATATTTCTAATCCAACCTCTAGAAAATCTCTAACAGAGTTTGGCGATATTCTAAAACTCATTCACACAGTTAATATGTCTGGTGATATAAGCGAATCAAAGAATTCAAGTAATGTGGAATTTATTGAGGAAATTCTCGAAGGAATTGAAGACCGACTGTAGTGAGTGAATCAAAACATAAAATAGAAAGTATATTACTACAATTCAAATTAAGTAACAAAACTCTTGATGAAAGTGTAGAAGCTATATTCTCATCACTAAATGTCTGTCAGGAATGTGGATATCCAAAGATTAAAAAGACATTCGAGAATTCCGGGGAATGTGTATGTACACTCGATGATGTTTAAAATTAAGAAATATAATTCACATCATTCAAAAACACTAATAGGTACTAATATCATAGAATATCTAGAGGAATGTTTCCCAGTTGGTATAAAAGTTTACGGGAAGGAAGAATTTAGAGGTTTGCCGTGGTTCTATGATACCGGATATGATGTCACCGGATACGTATCAATCAGTAATGGAGAAACTATATTAGAAATTAGTGGAATACCTCATAAAAACAATATTAACAGAATACATCCAAATAATGTACAACTTGGATTAGAATACAGACGCAATTATATATTAGAAAATATACTCGATGAATCCGAAAGATCTAAAAAATAAATATCCAATAGGAACTACCGTATTTCTAAAAAAATCAGCCACAAGTCATTGTATCTTTTATCACGAAGAACCCATGATAGTTGTTGGGTATGTTTTGAAAAAATTTAATAGTATACTAAAAATAAATCCACCATTGAAAAATACTAGTAGTGATGGAACATTATTACACCCCGATAATATTGAGAACGATATGAAACAAATAAGAAACTTGAACCTCCTAAATTTGCTGAAATAATAAATCTAAGTTCTAGTAAATTTTCACTACCTTAACAAAATGAATAAATTGGTAAAAAGAAATGAAAATTAAAGTAGGTGATATTTTATACTGTATAAAAGATTTAGATGATGATGTATGTCAATTCCAAAAAGGTAATAATTATAAAGTCATAGAGATACAAGAGAAAGATGATATACATATCTCAAATAAGGTATGCGTAATCAGTGACACTGGATACTACCAATGGTTTCTAATAAATGTTAATAAAGGCCATCTCAGTATTCCACAATATTTCAAAACTAAAAAAGAGATTCGTTCTATTAAATTGAAAAAATTGTTATATGAAGTATGAAATAGGCAATCATCTACACTGTATTAAAGATTTAAAACAATATGGTATTTCATTCACCAAAGGTAAAAATTATATAATCAGTGATGTTAGGGCCTTCCCTCCTGATGAGTATAACAAACAAGTAAGCTTATTCGGTGATAATGATTCAGACCAATGGTTTCTAACGAATGTTAGAGTAAGACATTTCTGTATTCCACAATATTTCAAAAGTATAAAAGAGATTCGTTATGAAAAACTGAAAATAATCCTAAATTTAAATGAAAATATTCGACAAAAATATATTTGATTCCCTACCAAAAATAGATAAGCTGGAATATACAAAAGAATGCTATCCGATTGGGTCTAAATTCTATATGGATGAGAATGATAAAAGATCACATTACAGAGAAGGAATTTTTACAGTAACCGGGTATAATACGAATGCTATGAATGATCCACTATTGGTAACAGATACTCGACTAGGAGCCGACCATAACTACACACACCCTTATTATATCAAACTACACAAACCCTGGTTACGTAACAAGAAACTTGAAGAAATATTAAAATGATTAATGATTTTTGTATTTAATATATAATTCATGGAACACTTAAATAATTTTGGTAAATATAAAACCAACGAAGAATTGACTAAATTAACCGAAGCCGATTTCAAAATCGGAACGTTAGTAAATATCCAGCTTTTTATGGAAGAATTTACCGATTACATAATGGTTGATATGTCAGTTAATCTTGATATACTACTGGATCACGAAAATATTGCTGAGCTATATATGAGCCTAAAAGAAAGTGATACAGATAGCCCCGATGAAAAACTACAGTTGAAATTATTAGAATATATTAAATATTAAAATGAAAGTATTGATAAGAAATCAAAGACCGAAGAATATTATCAAATAATTTTGGTGGTTAAGTAAACTTTACTACCTTTGTAGTGTAAAAGAAAAGGGACAAACAAAACCTAATATATAGAAACAGATGAAAACACTTTTTAACATATCAGTTCAACCTCTTCCGAGAGTTACCGATCAGGATCCCGATCCTATTAGGACTAACTGCGTTAAAAAGTTTGAAACAGATGATTATAGATAATCATTAAATAATACAAACCCATATAACAACTCAGTTAGTCAATTAGATTAACTGAGTTTTTTTATGCGTAAAATCTAGTGATGAATGGCAATTCTTAACTGATGGGTTCGAATCCCATCCACTAGACAAAAATGTAGGGTGATAACGGTCAGGATGTTTACTCCACTTGGACTGGAGTGGTCGTGGGTTCGAATCCCACACCCCGCACAAAAATATGGTCCTGGGAGATGCTTGGCGTGTCTACTCACTTGTCGCGTGAGATATCAGGTGGGTTCGAATCCGGCCACCCCGACAACAGTACAATGGTTCAAATATTAGAGACTCTACATTTACTCCGATAAAAAGTAATATCGGACTTTTATATATACTAAAAAATAGTATATTAATTATGAAAAATTATATCGTATATCAAATAACCAATAGAGTTGATGATAAAATATACATTGGGTGTCACATAACCAAAAATATAAACGATAGTTATATGGGTAGTGGTACTAATATTAAAAAGGCAATTGATGAATTTGGGAAAGAAAATTTTGATAAAATAATTCTATATAATTTTGATAATAAAAGTGATATGTTAGAGAAGGAATCTAAATTAGTTAATAGAGAATTCATAAAAAGGGACGATACATATAATATAATAATAGGTGGAACTTTTAATACAGTCGATACAATAATGGTCAGGGACGAGTCTGGTGATTGTATGAGAGTACATAAAAGTGATAAAAGATATTTATCTGGTAAATTGGTCGGAATCACAAAAGGTATGACCACCGTCAAAAATAGTGCTGGTGAATATTTAAAGGTCAATATTGACGATGATAGATACTTAAGTGGTGAATTAGTCGGAACAACCAAAGGAATGGTACCTGTTAAAGATGTAGATGGTAATATTTCATCAGTTAAAGTTGATGATATTAGATATTTAAATGGTGAATTACGATATATATCGGATGGTATGGTCACAACCAAAGATATAGATGGTAATATACATTATGTTTGTAAAGATGATCTCAGGTTTTTAAATGGAGAACTTATTCCTCTATGGAAAGGTAAAAAACACACAAAAGAATCAAAAAGAAAGATAGGTGAGAAAAATTCCATACACCAAAAAGGTGAGAAAAATTCACAATATGGTACTTGTTGGGTATATAATATGGAGATTAAGAAAAGTAAACCAATAAAAAAGGAAGAATTACATAATTACCTAAATGATGGATGGATAAAAGGAGCAAAACATAAATGGGATTAGAGTAAAATATAATTAAATTTTAAACAGTCAAACAACTGTTGAATTTAAGAACGGTCGAAGAATGTTCATTAATACCTAGAACAAAAGACCGATTTATTTAAATTTGGCCCGTCGGAACTTTCTTCGTACATTTATACTATGAGTAGAATCAGTTACCCAATTAAAGTAGGATATTACAGAGATTCGTCAGATGATTTATACGAAGATAAAGAACTCTTCCCATTAAATCCTCTGAACGGCAATCTCGAAGTCACATTCAATGACAGTTGGTTACCAGATTATGTAGTAGAAGAGGGTATAGTAGATACCAAAACGGATAAACACTACGAAGTCGTAAAACACTTTATTCGTAAAGGAAGTACAGTACTGGTTATGAAATATAAGAGTATCAACCCACTGGGTAGATATGCAATACCATCACCACCACCACTACACACTATGGAAGATATAAATGATTACTTATCAAAAAGACACCAAAAACAAACATGAATATTGGAGAAGAAGTAACAGTAATCAAAACCTTTGTCCGTAACACTAAGGTATATTCGGTTGGTGAGGTATACAGAATTGACCATGTTGTTAGTAGCGTTCCACCGGATTATGATAAAATAACACTGAAAAGGATGGATATTCTGTCCCGGTCTAAGAATAGGTTGTTAAGAAAAACGATTATAGAATACTTCGAAACTAAGAAGGATAGGCGTAATCACACACTTGATAAACTAATAGGTGGTTAATAATACCTAAATTTGGCCCGTCGGTAAGTTATCCGTACATTTACATAAAACAAATAAACACATGGCTAAGACACTAACAACAATCTCGAAGAAAGTAACTACTAACGAAAAAAGCAATGGTTATACTACAACAATCACAGCACGTCACACCTTCTCTATTAAAGATAGAAAATTCAAACTAATCTATCATACTGATAGTAACTCATCAGGACACACACGAACAGTTGAAATCTTTACAGATAATGGATGGAAACTATTCATCACAACAGAAGATGTTGTATGTGATATCCAAGATTCTTCTAAAAGATTGGATCTTATTAGAAACTATAACAACTTCGAAGTATCATGTATCCAGTATATTGTTGATTTCTTCTAATTAATCTTAAAAACATTATCATCTTATAAAGATAATTTTTATCACAATAGTTATCCACAAAATAAACAAACACATGGCAAGTACTTTAACACAAGAACAAATAGATGAACACTTGGCGGTAGATGATCACCTAAAACCGGGATATGTATATCGAAATGAGTTCAATCACTTCCTTTTTTTGGGTAGTACACGAGACATAACTTACCCGAACATCGCTCTTAATTTCGAGGATGCTGAATTAACAGCATTGATGGTTGGATATTCTAAAATATTCTGTGATATTAACCATGAACCATATCCTGCTGTATCGGTTAGTGAGTTCTTGACCATACACCCAGAGTATATCAAGGTATTGAGTGAGCACACAGTAACTTTGGCAGAAATGACAACAGAACGAGAGTTAATTATCAATTCTGTTTTGAAACCATTACAGAGGGACTACAAATTAAATTCTCTACTAGGATGATAGTAGAAATGGATTTTCTTTACAACACACATATTCCTAAAACCAAACTCACTCCTGGGATTAAACCCGCTATTGAATATATTAAGTATAAATCATCAAATTGGGTGAGTATAGATGAGTACCGGGACAGTTTGAAGGTAAATTCATCCAAAATAAACTTATCAAGGGTTATGGAATGTCAAATCGATACACATGACCTTATACAAAAAGGATACCTATACAGTTGGTATACTTTCAACACAAAATATAATAGATTTTTTCTCTCATACAATACTGATGTTATGAACAAAATCAAAATTGATTTGTCAGAAAGTATAATTATAGGAATAGTTGGTGAGTTCTGTCAGTGTAAAATAGATCAACACCAACGGAATATGAAACTATCTGAGTTATTAGTATTACATATTGATAATTGAAATATTATACGTACATTAGTTGAAATAATTTTATAATGAAAGTAGTACTAATTTCTGACTTACTACATTAAATGATAGTATTAGAATAATTTATATGACGGAACGTAAAACACACAAGTCTTTAGCTTGTGTGTAGTTCATACTATCATTTATTGTAGTAAGTCAGAAAGACGAGATACGAAATTAACAGATATATTAAAATGAAAAATGAAAAAAATATAGAATTTACGAAATTTAGAATAATGGGATTACTAATCAAGATGTTAGCTAATCATTTTCCAACAGTGATGAAATTCATTGAAATACAAAATATTGAAAGTACAGTATCGAGAGATACCCTACAACTGAACATCAGATATTTCGATTCTAACTTCAATGAATTTGACTGGCCACTGGCAGTAGGTAGTGATAAGTTCACAGAAGATGAAGAGGACTACTATGGTGAAATGTGTTCACAAGATTTTATACACAACCACCTATGTGGGATGGGTGCATATTCTATCGACTCAACTTTTACAGAGTTTAATCCGAGTGAAATTGATAAATTAGTGATAGGAGAGAAGTATTACTATGAAGTGTAAAAGAGTACATCATCGGAAAGAATCATTCGACCTGATGATAGATAGATCCTCAAAATGGGGAAGTCCCTTCTCATACAAGAAGAATTCAACAGCACAGTATCGAGTAAGTACACGAAAAGAATCAATTGATTCTCACAAAGAATGGTTGGTGAATGGTGAGGGACAATATCTTCTAAAAGACCTACACGAACTCAAAGGAAAAACATTAGGGTGTTGGTGTAATCCCAAACAGTCTTGTCACGGAGATATACTCGTTGAACTAGTAAATAATTTAAACAGGAAAGGATTAGAGCAATACTTCACTTAAATAAAAGTAATATACTCAAAGAAGGTCAGATGGGTAAAATACGACTCGAAGTAATTGCTGATGGTAGTATGTTTATACCTTGGGAAAATGATTTCAAAGTTAAATTATCTAAGAAAGTTACTGTATCCATGAACGAGGAAAAGAAACAAAAAACACCCACTACTAAGAATGTTCGGGTTAATATGAAGTAATTCATATAATTATTTTGTTTTAGTCCATAATTTATCCTTACATTTGTACAATGATAAGTTATAAAAAAGAAGGTTGGGAAACTGGATGTCGATTAGCTGATAACCGAGTTGGTGAATTAGTTGATGATATCATAACAGGTAAAACCGATATTGTTGAAACGATGTCAAAATTTGGTAAGTTACCATACGAGTACGAAGAAAGTGATTTCTGTAAAGAAACTACTGATAAATTTTTTGAACACATTGTATTCAATACTGAGTACCAACATGACGAAGTATTGAATGAATATGAGAAAATGAGAGAAGTTTATTACTGAAAAAGAAACAAAGAGAATAAAAAACAATATATACAGAAGAAGAAATTATGACAATAGTAACTCAATACCAGCAACAGCAACAAATCGATCGAGAGATTGACTGGTAGAGTATTGTCTAACAAATAATATTGATGAACCCGGTTAATCTAACGATTAACCGGGTTTTTTAATGCTCTATAGTATATGGGTAACATATCTACCTTTGAAGTAGATGAACTTGGTCCGAGTCCAAGTGGAGCAACAAAATAATCCTCTATGGTGTAATTTGCTTAACACGTCCGGTTTTGATCCGGAAGATTCTAGGTTGGAACCCTAGTAGAGGAACAATAATATAATGTATTGTAATGGTATCATCACTGATTCGTAATCAATAGATGAGTAGTTAATCGGTGTACGAATCATATCATTATATACGAACTAAAAATGGTTAAAATGAAAAATAGAAGTACAATATTATTAGACCTTGATGGTGTTATGATAAAGAACAAATCTTGGGAACCAGTTGAATTACTAGAGGATGGTTTTTGTGCGTTTGACGAAAAGGCTACTAAGAACTTGAATCTGATAATCAGTGAAACTAATGCTTGTATTGTTCTAACAACCACACATAAGGTTAAGTATAGTCTGAGTGAGTGGGATGAGATTTTCAAACTAAGAGGTATCGTAACAGATATCGATAAATTGAAAACTGATGGTACTCGATTCGAAGAGGTTATGTGTTGGTATGAAAACAAATCGACAAATTCCTTTATAATACTGGACGATGATAAGTCATTGAACGATTTACCGAGTGAAGTTAAAGACCATTTGGTATTAACAAGTCCGATGATTGGACTAGATGATACATCTGTTAAAAAATCAATAAATATATTAAAATGAATTTTATAGAAGAGAAAATAATAAAGAAGTTGAGTAATGAGAAAATAGTACTTCGTTTTCCGCCCGAAAATAATTCACCAGGATTACATCTTGGACATGCCAAATCAATGTGTCTTAATTTTGGCTTAGCTGAGAAATATGATGGTGATTGTAACCTTAGGTTTGATGATACAAACCCACTAACCGAAAAGAACGAATATATCAAATCGATAATCGAAGATGTTGAGTGGTTGGGTTTCACACCAAGTAAAGTAACATATACATCAGATTACTTCAGTGATATACATAAATGTGCTCTTATACTAATCAAGAAAGGACTTGCTTATGTTGAGGATGGCACATCAGAAGAAATGGCTAAGTTGAAAGGAACTACAACACTTCCGGGCACAAATTCTAAATCTAGAAGCCGGTCAATCGAAGAGAATGTTTATATGTTCAAGAAGATGAAGGAAGGTGGATATGATGAGAACACCGTTGTATTGAGAGCCAAGATTGACATGGCTAGTCCTAATATGATTATGAGAGACCCTGTACTGTATAGAGTAGTTAAGACACCACACCACAAAACTGGTGAAGAATGGTGTATCTACCCAATGTATGACATGGCTCACCCATTATGTGATTACTTCGAAGGTATCACTGACTCATTATGCACTCTGGAATTTGAGGTTCATAGACCTCTTTATAACTGGATATTGAATAATTCAGACCTAACAGGTAATCTACCAGAAGAAACAGAATTTTCAAGACTGAACATCAAAGACAACATTATGAGTAAGAGAAAAATCAATGCTCTTGTCGATAGTGGTAAAGTTGATGGATGGGATGATCCAAGACTATTGACGTTGAAAGGTTTGAGGAAGAAAGGATTCACACCAGGATCCATAAGAGATTTCTGTGAGCGTGTAGGTGTTTCTAAAAGAGAATCTGAGATAGATATCGAATTATTGGAAGAGTGTCTTAGAATTGAGTTAAATGAGACAGCCAACCGGGTTATGGGTGTATTTGATCCAGTCAAAGTGACTATAAGTAATTGGCCAGGTGACACTGAATATGTGAGTATTGAGAATAAGCCGGGTGAGGATGAGAATACGAGGGAAGTACCATTCACCGGAACACTATACATCGAAAAAGAAGACTTCAGAGAAGAGGCTAATAGAAAGTATCACAGATTGAAATTAGGACACGAAATTCGATTGAAGGGTGCTTATATCATAAAGGCCGAATCTGTTATCAAAGATGAAAATGGTGAGGTTATTGAAATCATCTGTACATATGATCCAGATACTAAATCTGGTGAATGTGATAGAAAAGTGAAGGGTACAATTCACTGGGTATCAGCCGAACACAAAATTATCAGACCAGTATATGAATACGGAACACCTTTTGAGAATGGTGAATTCATCGAAGACTCATTAACTATAAAACCAGCTATATTCGAACCACACATTCTAAACCTCAAAATTGGTGAGAATGTACAAAT
>Ga0208770_1000077_pt1 | contig 72180 bp, 52 predicted proteins | sample AntAceMetag02UK9_FD_184771 | JGI IMG/M metagenome (GOLD analysis project Ga0208770, IMG submission 184771) | Saline lake microbial communities from Ace Lake, Antarctica - Antarctic Ace Lake Metagenome 02UK9 (SPAdes) (version 2) | ecosystem: Environmental > Aquatic > Non-marine Saline and... | reverse complement strand
AGTTCCTTATACCTTTTTATTTAAAAAAATCAAATTATTTTTGACTATTCATATTTTTGTTTAGGCTAGCTGCATTATTTTTTCATCCATTTGAATCTTAAGTTGTGTCATAAAAAAGAGTAATGCTGTTAGTGCTAAGTACAGATGTCCGGTTTTTATCTAAGTTAAGATGTCCTAATCTCAAATTTAAATTAAGCTGTTAAGGTCCTCGCTAACACTTCCTTTCTGTTCATAACTTGACCCTGATGATCTTTCATTAGCAGCATTTTATATTTCAACTTTCTATTCTGGTAATAAATTGTAAGTTCTCCATTTAAACTTTCCATTAACTGGACAGTAGCTTTTCTAAGCTTATAGCTACGAGTGTCTTCTTCTAGTATTTGCAAGATTTGCCCCCTAAAGCTTAGTTCTAGGTTTTTAGTCAGTTTCCGAGTCGTTTTATAGCAGAAAACTTCATTTAAATTTTGCTTAGGATCCAAAAGGCGGTGAGCGTCTTTTGGATCTCTTGGAGAAACAGAAAATTGAGCATTGTGAGCCTGGATATAATCAGGTAAGTATTCATTGGCCTTTTCTATAGTAGAAACACCCTTAAGTCTCATTTCTTTAACTAGGCGGTCTTGAAGCGTCTTAAAAAGACGTTCTACCCGCCCTTTAGCCTGAGGAGAATTAGCACAAATAAGCTCCATGTCTAATTCTTTCAAAGCCCTAGATAACTGTGTTAAGCCGCTCCCTTTATCGTTTTTAGCATTTACTTTAAAAACAGCGTGACGATCTGTATAAAAAGCGAGAGCTCTCCCATGAAAAAGCAGGTAGTTTTTAAAAGATTCAAAATAGCTCTTAGTAGACTCTGAATTCACAAACTGCATATGCATAATGCGCGAAGTTGCATCATCTATAAAGGCTAATAAAGAGCACTTAGCTCCTCTATCTTCAAACCATGCATGTGGACTGCCGTCCACTTGAATAAGCTCTCCTAGGCGATCTCTACGCAGCCTCGACTGGTAAAGTTTGGGCTTAGAGCGCCGTTTCCTCTTGTGAAGATCGGCTTCAATCATCCATTTTCTAAGCGTTTCTGCACATACTTTTATTTGATGGTAGGCAATGAGCTTTTCTCTGGCAAGGGTTGGTCCAAATCCCCAATATTTGCTACGCACAAGGTCTAATGCCTTATCTTTTAAAGCATCTGGCAAGCAGTTATTGCTCTTCTTACCTCTATGACCAGACACAAGACCATCCGGCCCTTGTGTCTGGTATTTCTTTAGCAAGCGCCTAACATGGCGCTCGCTAAGTCCTAAAAGTTCTGCTGTATCTTTTTGTGACATATGCTGGTGGTGAATATTTTCTAAAGCATGATACCTGGATATTTCTTTTTTGGTCATTTCAAATAATTTCTCCATAGTTAAGTCCATTTTTTAATTTTAGGACATTTTAATATAGCGAAATCAGGACATTTTTACTTAGCCAGATCCGGACATTTTAGCTTTGCTCCTACACATTAGACTTTGGGCTGGAAAAAAAATATCTTAGATGTTAGTCTTTTTTGATCAAAATACGCTCTTGCACCGATAGCTCAACTGGATAGAGTACCCGGCTTCGAACCGGGCGGTTAGAGGTTCGAACCCTCTTCGGTGCGTTTTTCTTTATTTTTAATAAGAGCTTCTAGTACCTTAAGCTAATTATTCAAATTAATGTGAGGTCGCATGTTCCAGAAAGAAGAAGCTCAAAGCTATAATATCTCAATCACAGGCAGACACGTACTTGTAACAGAAGCTATGAAGACTCATGCTTTTGAAAAGGTCTCCAAAATTGAGCAGTTCTCAAAAGAAATTATCGACATCCATATTACAATGGATATTCAAAGACAAGAGCATCGAGTCGATATCCTAGTAATGGTTGGACATTTTGTAATCAAAACGCACGCGTCTACACCAGATATGTATGCTTCGATTGACAAAGCGGTCGATAAGCTGGTTGCTAGACTAAATCGCTATCAATCTAAAATGCATGAGCATCATAATAAAAAACTTTCAACTATTGAGCTTGAAGTTGATGTCATACGAAGTACCTTTACGGAAGTTGATGAAGTTAATGATGCTATTGAAGAAGAAAACTTTAAAGCACTCGCAGATGGCTTTTCTCACCATATCGTCAAGACAGAAAGACAAACACTGAAAATGCTTACTGCTGATGAAGCAGTTATGAAAATGGACTTATCAGGGGATACTTTCCTTGTTTACCGTTCTCAAGAAGAGCAAAAAACAAAAGTCATCTATAGAAGAAAAAGTGGGGACTATGGGGTCATTACCCCGGTATAGCGTATGTTTAAACATCAAGATATAGAGATTTATTGGCTGAAGCATGCGGGCTTCAAAATTAAGACAAAAGATGGAGTCCTTTATATAGATCCTTTTCAGCTCACAGGTGAGCAGGAAAAAGGAGATGTACTCCTTCTCTCGCATAGCCATTATGATCACTTAGATGAAGCTTCAGTGCACAGTGTTGTAAAACCTGAAACAGTTGTTTTCTGCTCTGATGATTGTAAAGAGACTATTGAGAAGTTAACTAAAGTAGAAGCTATTCACTCTATTCATCCAAATGAAGAACATGTTTTTGGACACCTTAAAATAGAAACATTACCTGCCTATAATTTAGATAAACCTTTTCACCCAAAAGAAAATGATTGGTTAGGTTTTGTGATTGAGATTGAAGGCACTCGGATTTATTTTGCTGGAGATACTGATTCTCTTAAAGAACTTGAAGAGGTGAAATGCGATATTGGACTCTTTCCTGTTTCAGGTACTTATCTGATGACAGCTGAAGAGGCTGCAGCACTTGCCAACAAAATTCAACCCAAGATTGTCTCAATTCCTATGCACTGGGGAGCAATTGTTGATGACCAAAATCGAGCAGTAGGAACTTTAGACGATGCTAAGAAGTTTTGTGAACTGTGCGTGGGTCCTAGCCAAATATTATCACCCATAGCCTAATGACTCGCGCTCTTTGTATCGCGCTTTTAAGCGCTTTAGTAGGGGCCTTTCTCTTTCACAGGCTAACTCGCTTTTTATTGAGGCTCAAGCTTAAAAAACGTTTTGATAGAGCAAGCCTTGGAGAAAAGGAAGCTGAAGATCTTCTTAAAGAGTGGGGATATACGATAGAAGAGACGCAAACTTCTTCTAAACTTTCCATGTGGATTAATGGAGAGGAATTTTCATATTTGGTTCGCCCAGATGCCTTTGCAGTCAAAGAAGATAAACGTTATTTAGTAGAAGTCAAAACAGGAAAGCAGGCAACCAATCCCAAAAACACCTCAACGCGAAGACAACTTTTAGAATACTTTCATGGGTTTGATGTTGAAGGCGTTTTACTTATTGATGCCGATCTTAAAAAAATTCATCAAATTCATTTTGAACCCAGAAAAATACAAGTTGCAGATAGCCCTTTATCTGTTTTGAAAGAAGAGGTCTCGAATAAACCTAAAGTCCTTTGGGCCTTTTTATTGGGCCTTATTGTAGCAAGCTTAGTCGGTTTTTTATGTCGTTAAAACAAGTCTTTGATCCAATACGAAAACAATGGGTTTCAGGAACTCCTGAAGAGATTGTCAGACAAAAGTGGTTAGAGGTGATGATTCATCATTTAGGCTTTCCAAAAGATCTTATTGTTGTTGAAAGGGGACTGAAGCTTCTTCCTCACTTAAAAGGAGATCTAAGTGCCTATCCAGATAGAAGAGTTGATCTTTTAGCTTACGCAAAAGGGAAAAAAGATGAACTGTTTCCTCTTTTACTCATTGAGTGCAAATGTATTCCTCTTAATGAAAAAGCGCTCAAACAAGTGACCGGTTACCATCATTTAATACAGTCTAAGTTCATTGCTCTTGCTAATGAAAATGAAATTTTAGTGGGTTATCAAACAAAAAGAGGTTTTGAAATGCTTAATTTTTTACCTGACTATACCCAGCTTTTAAAAGCCATGATCTCCTCCTATCACGCCTGAGGAGTGCTCACTAAAATAGTAGGTCGTAATATAAGGATTGTCACTTTGAAAAGTGCACCAGCCCGCCTCCTCACCTAGAAAATGAGAAAGCTCTTCAGTTAGAGTAATTAGATGAGTCGCGTTTGGAGCAATTTCAATCTTTTTAGAAATAATTTCCATGTCTTTTTCACGGTAAAAGTTAAGCTTAATTTTAGCACTTTTTGTATACGATTTTTTGGGAGCGTCATTATGACACCAAATACTTCCTTTTAAAGAAGGAGGCATTAAAGGTGCCCAGCGAAAGGCTTTTGATTTTTGATCGAATGAGGGATTGGCAGGATAAAAATTAGTGCAGATATTACAAGGAAACGTTCCGCCTGATTTAAAGCCTACATCGAATCCAACCTTAATTCGAGAGGGGATTTCAGAGCCATCTTTGGTGTAAGCAATTAGTTTAAAAGTATAAAGAGCGTTTGCATCTAAATCTTTGCTGAAGGAATTAAGGTCTAAATAAGAAAAAGTAGGAATTAAAGAGATATGATGCGCTTCTTTAATCTTTTTGATAAGTTTTCCTTCAAGATTGTAAAGTTCAAGGTCTATCCAAAACTCAGAGGGAGAGTAAATAGGATAGAAATAAACACGAGTTGTGTATTGAGAACTCTCTTTTAAAGGAAGCATTAAAGCTGCTGGGTGCCACACATCACTAGGGACTTTCCAATAGTCATTTTTGTCTTTTTGATGAGTCAAATCATAATAGGTATGGGTGACACTCATGGAGCCCTTTGATCTATTTCTGTTTCCAACAAGTAATCTTGGAAAACTAGAAGTATTAGGAAGAACGGCCTTGATGCACCCAGCTTTTCCATTTAAATGCTCTTTGAGCTCCTTCCAATGCTCAAGTGAAATGTATTGGGTTTCAAATGGAGCGCAGCTTAGGGTTAAATTAGCTCCGATTACTTTTTGCTCCAAATTGTAGGCTGCTAGTTGAATATTTTTTTTATGTAAGGGACGAGGTCCATTGATATAAGTTAAAAAAGGTGCACAGTCTTTGTCAGCATAAATATTGAAACCTGATTCCAGAACTTGTGTTCGAGTACTCTCTTTTTCGTCCTTATCATCATTAAAGGTGCGTTGAGCTGAATGTACAACCGTTGAAAAATGGGCCCCCTGATAATGTACTACAACCGCAGGATAGGGGAAAACTAAGTTTTCTGGAGAGGCGAACTCAATTTCAAGGCTTCCTCCAAACGGATAGCGCCTCCCAATTAATCGAGACAAATCAACTGAATACCCTCTAATATCATCGACATAGAAAAATTTTTTGAAAATCGTGTTTCCCTTGATATCTCTCAAATATAATCTACAAAGGAGATGATCAATTTTACGTTTTAATAACCAATAATTTAAAAAAAGAAGCCGCATAGAAATGTTGGCATCAAAAAAAACGGGAAAAATAGCAGAAGCTCTGTGGCAATTATTGCCAGGAGATTTGCTAAGTAAGCTCTCTAAATGGTCTTCATAACTCTTCATTGTCTTCCTAAACCCTAAGTGTAAATTAAAAGTGTATTTTTGAATTGGGCGCATCATGGGCGAATTAAAATTATTTCTACAAATGATTTTTTAAATCAGCCCTTTTTTTATAGAAAAGTTAGTTCTTTTGAATTATGATGGTCAAGATTTTTGAGATTGTTTCAATGACATTCAATTCAAAATAAGGATTTAAGCAGAACTCAAAAGTAATCGCGTATACAAAGAACTCCCTTTGAATTCGCTATATATAACACAAGATTTTAACCGAGTAAGTAGACGTTTACAGTGATTTTTTATTTTAAGACCCCTTTGATACGAACCTTTTGCTACCAAGGTCTAAGCCCACTTCTTCCTGATGCATCGTCTACCCTCTCAATAAGGATGACAAGTAACCCCTATGAAAGAAATTCTTCTCAATGTAGAAACAAAAGAGATCCGCATGGCCTATCTGAAAAATGGTACCTTGCAAGATCTCGTCGTAGAAAGAAAGAAAGAGAGACAAATCACTGGCAACATCTACCGTGGCCGTGTGACGAATATTTTACATAATATTCAATCAGCCTTCATTGATATCAATGAATCTGAAAATGGATTTATTCACATTTCCGACATCTTAGAGAATAAAAAGAAATTCGAAGAGATGTATGATATGGACTTTGAAGTCGCAGAAAGACCAAACTCTTCCAAAAAAAGTAAAGCTAAAGAACAAGATATTGAAACGGTTATGAAAATTGACCAACCCGTCTTAGCTCAGGTTCTAAAAGAACCTATTGGATCTAAGGGGGCAAGGTTAACTTCAAAAGTATCTATTGCTGGACGCTATCTCGTATTACTTCCCAATTCAGTTCATCGGGGAGTCTCTAGGAAAATTGAAGATATCAATGACCGAACAAAGCTTAAAAAGCTGATTCGCTCGTTTGAAATGCCTCAAGATATGGGACTCATCTGTAGAACAGCCTCTCGATTTGCCACAACAGAACTCTTAGTTGCTGAAGCGCATGACCTTATTAAAACCTGGGAAGGGATTATTGAGAAATACCACAAATCTAAAGGCACTTGTTGTCTTTTCGAAGAGTCGGATTTAATTAAACGTTCTGTGATGTTGGCCATTGATAAACGCTATGATCGCCTTCTTGTAGACGATCATGCTACTTTTCGTAACTGTCAAGAAATTTATAAAAAATATGCAGATGAGCATCCTCTAAGACTTGAGCTTTATCGAGATAAAGTCCCTATGTATGAGCGCTTCAACGTAGAAAGAGAAATTGAAAAAGCGTTGAAACGTAAAATTTGGTTGCCAAGCGGAGGTTACCTCTTTTTTGAACACACAGAAGCTATGTGTACGATCGATGTCAATTCAGGACGAAGTACAAAAAATGAGAAAAATCTGGAAGAAACCCTTGTTAGAATTAATCTTGAAGCTGCTGAAGAAATTTCCAGACAGCTTAGGATAAGAAATCTAGGGGGACTTGTTATTTGTGATTTCATTGATATGAGAATGCGAAAAAATCAAAGACGTGTTCAAGATTACCTAAAAGACGAAATGAAGAGAGATCGCGCTAAATGTACTATTTTAGGGATGAGTGAATTTGGGCTGGTTGAAATGACCCGGCAAAGGAACCGTGAATCTCTAAAACAAATGATGTTCATGAACTGTCCCTATTGTACAGGATCAGGAAAGATAAAAAACTTTGAGACACTCTCAATAGAAATAGAGAGAGCCTTAAAGAAGGTTGTTCTTGTTGAAAATCAATTTGCTCTAGAACTTAGAGTGCATCCTGAACTTTCTAAATACTTACAAGAAATTGACAAACACTTTTTGGTTAAATTTGCAGACAAGCTCAATGCAAAACTGGACTTTTCAGAAGATGAGACTTATCACCTAAATGAATTTAATTTCCTTTCAACGACTAATGGAAAAGTAATCACTTATTAACATGAACCAGCTAGACCAAGTATACAATAAAACCACGCAGCTCTATGAGCAAAAGACTTTTGATGAAAGGACTTATGGAATTGTCAAAGCCTTTGTAGCAAGCTACACAGATAACTCACTAAAAGGTGGGACTTCTATTGAATCAATCATTGAGATCCTTAATGTTTTTCTTGATCGATTGGAATACCTTCATAATAATTCCTTCACCTTTGAGTCTCATCATAAAATCATTTTAGAACCTTTTGATTATTTTCAATTTGGTCTCGATTTTGTTCGTCCTTTAGTTAATTTTAAAACCTCTGAATACATGGGTAAAGAAAACTTAGACCAAATTCAAAAGCAACTTGAACAGAATCATAATGTTATTCTAGTTGCGAATCATCAGACTGAAATCGATCCTCAATTTATTAGTCTTCTGTTGGAAAAAGAGTATTCAAAACTTGCTAAAGATATGATTTTTGTGGCTGGTGATCGTGTCATTTTAGATCAACTTGCTATTCCAGCTAGTATGGGACGAAACCTGTTATGTATTTATTCTAAAAAACATATTCATAACCCTCCTGATCTAATGGAAACAAAGCGTCTTCATAATAAAAAGACGATGGGACTTATGAGTGAACTTCTAAAAGAAGGTGGGAAATGTATTTATGTAGCTCCTTCCGGAGGACGTGATAGACCCAATAAAAAAGGGAAATTTCCAATTTCTCCATTAGACCCCCAAAGTATTGAACTCTTTTATATTATGGCTCAGAGAGCTAAAGTCCCTTTTCACTTTAACTCTCTTGCTCTTTTAACCCACCGTGTTCTGCCTCCTCCAGAAAAAGTTGCTCTAGAACTCGGAGAAGAACGCATAACTGCTTACGCAGGTGTTTATGGTTATTTTGGAAAAGAAATTGATATGTTTAATTTTTTGAATCAACCTATTGAAAATAAAATAGAAAGAAGGCATTTAAGGTCTGACTTCATTTGGAACCAAATCAATGAAGATTACCAAGCTTTAATAAAAATACAGGATAAACATGAATATAATACCTAAATCTTTAAGGACCTTTTTTCTTTTTACTACCTTTTTATCTCTCTCGACACTCCTTCCCGCCCATTACACCGTAATTGAAGATCAAATGCAAGAGAGTGTCAAAACATCCTCCCTGCAAAATATTCAAAAAGTGAAAATTAGATTGGATAATGGACTTGAAGCTCTGATTATTTCAGATCCTGATACCCCTAAATCAGGTGCCTCTGTTGCAGTCGGTGTTGGTAATGCTCACGAACCTTTTGATAAGGTCGGACTTGCTCACTTTGTTGAACATATGCTGTTTCTTGGAACTGAACAATATCCTGTTGAAAAAGAATACCATGAATTTATTGATCAAAATGGTGGATCTGCAAACGCATATACTTCCATGAATCAAACCGTCTATATGTACGAAATTAACAACGACAAAATGTCTGAAGCTCTATCAAGATTTGCATCTTCTTTTAGCTCTCCTCTTTTCAATGCTTCTGGTTTAAGCCGCGAAAGACAAGCGGTAGATCATGAATTTTCGTACCGCATTAATTTAGATGGTGTACGTGAGTTTTTAGCATTTTTAGAAATGACTAAGAAAGATCATCCTCTTCACATTTGGCGATGTGGAAACAAAGAAACTCTTTCAAAGGTAAGTAGAGAAGAGCTCATAGAGTGGTATAAAGGCAATTATGGCGCCAACAAAATGAACCTTGTAGTCTATACATCTCTTCCAATGGATGAGGTCTTAAAAGATGTAGATCAAGCTTTCTCTTTAGTCCCTCGAAATACGGTTACACAACCCAAGTTAGAAATTCCTATTTTAAATCCTGAAAATTTAGGAAAAGTCGTTTATTTAGAGCCTATTAAAGATGTAAAGTCTGTCAGCATCTGGTGGGAAGTACCTCCTGAATTTGCTGTTGATTTAGATCATCATACTATGGACCTTATAGGAGAGGCTTTATCAGAAGAATATCAAGGAAGCTTAGCTTCTTTTCTTAAGGATCAAGGCCTTGTCCAAAGTTTTTCTGCAGGTGGTTTCTCACTAGAAGATCATGTTGCTATTTTTCAAATTTCTATGGAACTTACAGAAAGAGGTGTTTTTGAAATTGATCAAATAGTGGGACACACTTTTGAAGCCATACAATATTTGAAAAGAGAAGGAGTTCCAAGGTATAGATTTGATGAGAAAGTCAATATGGCTAAGCTCAACTATCAATATCAATCGAGACCTAATGTTTTTCAATTCATATCTCAAGCATCAGCTCAAATGAAGGATGAGCCTCTTGAAACTTACCCGCAAATGCATTCCTGGCCTTCTAAATTTTCTAGAGATCGCAATCAACTTCTTTTGGATAGTCTGAAACCTAATCAAGCTATTTATATTGTAACCACCCCTCAGTCCTTTTTAAATAAGGACTTAGATCAACGCGAAAAGCTTTCTCAAGCTAAATACTCTTTAGAAGAGCTACCGACTGCAACTCTCCAAGCTTGGAACAATACTCAAGAGAATCCTTCAATAAGAATGGCTCCCCCAAATCCTTATATTCCAAATAACCTGGAGCTGGTTCAAGTCGATTTAGATCAACAGGAAAACGCTTCCCCTAAGATCCTAGCTCAGACAGATCGCTCTTTAGTCTACTTTAGTCAAGACACCGTCTATAAGGTTCCTAATGTGTATTACGATATTAATATTAATACGCCTAGGTTGGATTCAACTTCAGAGACTCAAGTCCTAAGTGACTTATATTTACTTTCACTTAACGATGCTCTCTCTAGCCTATCAGATCAAGGAGGTCAAGCTGGGATCCAGCATAGTATTAGCATCAACCCAAATTTTGGAATGAAAGTTTCTCTCTATGGATACAGTCAAAAATCACAGATCTATTTGAATGAGGTCTTTGAAAAAGTAAAAACGCACACTGCAACTCAAGAGCAATTTTTAAGATATAAAGAAAAACTCTTAAGCCATTACGAAAATCAAGCGAGTAAACAGCTTCCTCTTAAGCAAGCATCTCAGACAATAACTTCTATCTTGATTAAGGAATATGTGCCCTTTGATCAAAAACTAGACGCTTTAAGGGGAATTAATTACTCACATCTAGAGGGTTTTCAAGCTTCTCTTTTTGAGGAGGTTTATACAAGAACGCTTCTTTATGGAAACTTGGATGAAGCTAAAGGAGTTGAAGTAAGCGAGTTTATTAATGAATCCTTTGCAGGCGCAAGCCCTTATCCACTAGAAAACCAGAAAAGGCGTTCTGTCTTGGAACTCAATGAAGATAGCTCACCTCACTACATCACGAATACCTCTGAAATGGAGGGCAATGCCGCCTTTCTTCTCATTGGCCAAGGAGATATGGACTTGAAAAAGTTTGCAGCTTTATCTGTTTTTACAAAATCTATAGACAGTCCTTTCTATGATACCTTGAGAACAAAACAGCAAACTGGATACATCGTTCAATCTTATTCTCAAGAAATTGAAAGACAATTATTCTCGTTTTTTATGGTGTTGTCTAATTCCCATGCACCAAGAGATCTATTAGCAAGATTTGAGCTTTTCAACGAAGAATTTTTGAAAAGTTTAAACACCGAAGCATTTGATCAAGATAAGTTTGATGCTATTCGCTTGGCGCTTGTTAGTGAAATGGAGCAACCTAAGCGAAGCTTATTTGAAAAAGGGGCATCGTTAGGAGCCCTGGCCTTTGAATACCAAGGGGACTTTCAACTCAAAGAAAAACAAATAGAGGCCCTGCAGAGCCTCTCCTTTGAAGAATTCTTGGAGTTCTCATACACTTATTTGGGAAGGAATAACCCAAGGCGTGTAGCTGCTTTAGTTGAAGGGACCATCGCCCCTGAAAATGCTTTAGACTATATTCCTATTCAAAATATCACGAACTTTAAAACACAGCTTTTTTATACTTCAGCAGATGTATTCGCAGAAGTAAAGGGTACGAAGACAAATGCACCTTGAATTGTCAGAAAAAAAGCAGTGGCTAGCACTCTTTTTATTGAGCCTTGGGTATGCGACGATCTATTTAGATATGACCGCACTCAATATAGCCCTTCCTTTTATCCAAAAAGCATTTGGTTCGACTAATACTGAGCTGTTTTGGATTGTAAATACCTATATAGTCACCACAGCATGCTGTGCTCTAGCAGGTGGAAGGCTAGGCGATATCTTTGGCCTTAGAAATGTTTTTTTAGTGGGTGTTTCCTCATTTGGACTCGCATCTATTGGTTGTGCCCTCTCTTTTTCCTCTAACTCTCTTATCTTTTGGAGAGCTTTTCAAGGAATTGGAGGAGCTCTAACTATTGCAACCTCTGCAGCCTCTATCTATCAGATCTTTCCTAAAGAGAAACAAGGAAAGGCAATGGGATTCTTTGGCTTAACCTCTGTTCTCTTTATTACTTTGGGTCCTACAGTTGGCGGAATCTTTACCCAATATATGAGCTGGAGAGGGATCTTTTGGATCAACCCTTGTATCGGAATGATCTCTTGCTACTACATTTATGTCCTCCTTAAGGGAATGGATCAGCACAGAGACAGAGAGGCTACCTTTGACTATATTGGGCAATTTTTGCTCGTAGGTTTTATGCTTCCTATTATTGTGGCTCTCATGCAAGCCCCAAAATGGGGATGGACCTCTCCGATTATTCTCAACTTATTCTTGATGGGAGCAGCTTTTTTTGCCTTTTTTGTCTTCTATGAAAGAAAGCAAAAACACCCCTTATTTGATTTTGCTATGTTCCAAAACAGCAACTTTAAAGTGGCAATTCCTTTATTCTTTTGTTCCCAATTTGCCGTTGTCTCCAATGTTCTACTTGCACTCTATTTAGAAAAGTCTCTGGGCTATAAACCTGTTGTAGCAGGCCTAGCGCTCTTGCCCGGTGCCTTCTTTGGATTTTTTGGTAACCCCATTGCAGGAAGCTTTATTGATCGATTTGGAACTAAAAGAGTTATCCAATTGGGGCTCTTAGGAGCTATCGTAGCTTTTACTTGGCTAGCTTTTACAGCGCATACTCTACACTATGGATTCATGTTTGTTGCCCTTCTCTTAATTAGTGTCGCTCTGCCCTTCTATATGGTCGGCATTTTTGTCATGGCAATGCAAACAGCTTCTGAAAATCAAAAAGGGATGGTCGCTGGAATCAGTATGACCATGAGGCAAACAGGAGGAGCCTTTGCTGTAGCCTTTATGTCTCTAATCATAGGCGTTTTTGAACAGAAATATGAGGGAGTCCTCACTCCGAAAGAGACCTTCACAAAAGGATATTCAGCTGCGATGCTTCTTATCGTTGTCGCATTAGGTGTCGCTCTTTATACTTCGATTTGGATCGGTCAAGAGAAAGTCTCTGAAGACATGGCTGAAGATGTGCTTTCAGTAGATGCTGAAGGTTAGTAGCTTTAATTTATTTGGGTACTTTACCCAACAGCTCGTTCAAGAACTTCTTGCACGAATGAGTTTAGGCTCTCTCCATGAGCTTTGGAAGAGACGTCTAATTTCGCATGAAGTTCAGGGAAAATTCGTACATTGAAGCGTCCTGAGTAGGGTCTCTCTGGTTTTTGATCTAACTCCTTGCACCATTTGAGGTAGCCATCAACAGATATCTTAAATTCCTTTTGAAGCTCTTCGACAGTTTCACCTCTAAAAGTTATAACATCTCTGGGCCTACGACTTCACCATGAAATATCATGGCATCAGAATCAAACTGTACAATAACTGTGTAACCTTTATATTTCATCATTGCTTAACTCCTGCATTTTCTAAAATCGACGCACTGAAACAAGTGCACCTGTATGGTACAAAAAAGTGGCGCTCAAATCAAATATTTAATCTACATAATAATCAAAACTACCACTCTTTTATTACTTTAGCATTGAGTATTTCGAGTGCAATTGAGCAGCAAATTTTTATTAGTAGAAATACTTAAAATTAGTTATTTATGAGTGTTAGAGTATATTTTTTTTCTCCAGGCAGAAGAGGAGCAGGTTTTCCCTTAAGCCAAAATTTATGTTGATCTCGATAAAAATTTGATAAGGGATGCCCGCTTTGCCCACAAGGCATATTAAAAATGCCATGTTGTTCGTGCCCAGGAGATACTATCAGTCTAATTGAAGCGCCTTCATTAGGCACAGCAAGTCTTGGAACATAATAATCGCCAGCCAAAGGTTTTTTCCGCATGTTTAGTAGAGGATTAAGAAATGAAAGAGAGGTGCCAAGAGGATGCTTTATTTGAGATAAGTTTGATGTACCCCATTTCTGGCAACCTGTTAACTTTGAAGAGTTTTCTTCTATCATTTGGTCAACAATGTCTGTGAGCTCTAGATCCCATGAGCTAAACTGAGGGGGGGATAAGTAATCAGGTTGTTCTGAGACAATAAGAAAAACAGGCTCTTCAAAGTCTATAAGGTCTAATTGTAGACTAGGGTATGCTGTCAGACAAGGGCTTAAAAACTTTTTTAATACTCTATTTATAGTAAATTCACGAAAAGCTCTAATCCAAAAATAGCCTTCTGAAGAAGCTCCACAATGGTGATCCCATTTAATGAGAATAGATTGTAATTGAGCGTGCTTACTCTTTTCTAAATCTAATGAAGTTGTAAGTAGGCTAAACCAGCGTTCAAAAAAATAGGCTTCATCATCTAGTTGAATTGCGTACATTGTATCGACAGTGTGTTGATCAGAGTCAAATAACCTCTTTTGAATTTGATAGGCTCTAATAGAGTTCAAATAATCATTTCCAAGAAGTGGATCGTTGAGAACCCTATTATTTGCTGACCAGAGACGACCATTTTTGGGGTCTATAATTTGAGGGAAATCTGATTGTTCCCAACAGCTCATCCAAGTATAATTTTCTTCGAAAGGAGAAGAAGGAATTTCAGTTGCTTGACCTATTCGTTTAGGTATAGAGCCTATATAGCTCCAACCAATATGGCCCTTTTTATCAACTAACATCAGATTAAGCGCTGGTAATCGAATATTAGCATGGGATTGAAGAACATCTGCAACATTGCTGCTTGTTTCTAAGTTAATTAAAAGAAAATTAAAGCAAGAGGGATCATGAGCCATCCATTTTATGGCGACGTTTTCCCCTAAAAATTTTTCAGGGTGAACTGGCCCCCATTTAGTCCAGTTAATTTTATATTCTACAGGAGGCTTTCCTTTTACATAAATTTTCTCATTTTTTTCTTCAAAAAGATGTGCTCCTTCAGGTGTTAAATAATCAAAATTATTGGAGGGATCTTTATCCAAAATAATTAAATCAGTTGCATTGATATAAGCATTAGTAAAACCCCAGGCTAGATGTTGATTGCTTCCCACAGCTATAAGAGGCGTTCCTGGTAAGCTGACACCACTTACTTTAACTTGTTCTCCACTTTCTGTTTTGTAGTGTAGAGCTGCTCTATACCAGATATTCGGTACTGATAGATTGAGATGCATATCGCAAGCTAAAAAAGGGATTCCCTCTTCAGTACAAGTAGGTGCGACAGCCCATTGATTACTTCCTTTTGAACGTGGAGTAAGATTGATGTTAGATGTATCGTCTTTTTCAGTAGTCAAGCGTTCAAGATATTTAAAGTATTTTTGAGAAGGAATTTGAAGAGGTCTTTCTGGATCTCTATCGAGCGGAACGTCCCAAATAGATTTATTTTGAGTAAAAAATGTATAAATCTCTGGGGATAGATGTTCCTTCAAAATTCCTCTTGTTCTATCCAACGCTCCCATGGAGTCTTGAAGTTCAAAAAACAAACTGAGGCCTACAAGAATAGAATCCTCTTCTTTCCAAGGAGCGGGATTTTCCCTTAAAACAAAGTATTCAAAAGGTTTTATTTTTAGCGCATGAAGCCCTGAATTTACCCCTTTTGTGTAGGATTGCAATAAAGCCTGTTCGTCCAAAGATAAGAGGAGCCACGCTTCTTTGGTTTGAGCCCTAAGTCGATGCAAACGTTTTTCTTTATCTGCGTCAAGCGCAACTATTCCAAATAGTTCTGAGAGCTCTCCAGCAGCCATTCTTCTCATAAGGTCCATTTGGAAAAATCGCTCTTGGGCATGCAAAAAACCTGTTGCATAAGCTGCATCATTACGATTTTCTGATTTTATGGTGGGAATGCCATATTTATCGCGATCGATAGAAACATTTTGACTGAGTCCGCTTACAGATTGAGTACCTGTTAAACTAGGTAGACTTCCTCTTAAAATAAAAGTTGCCGAAAAAAGTAATAAAAAAAGGATAGATACAAAACATAAAGCTACATTTTTGAGTTTCATAAGAACAGTAGGGTTTGAAAAAAATAATTAGTTAAAATAGCAAAAGCTATTCTTCTCGTTCACATTCATACACAAGAGTATCAGCAGAGTGTATGGAGGTCCTTTCCGAGTAAGGAGCAAATTGATTAAGTACTCTAAAGTTGTGGTCTTCCAAAACAGTAATGAGTTCATCAGGACGATATAAACGCACATCCAAATGCTCATTTTCTTCACAAGTAATTTCAGTATTTTCTATGAGTTGATAACGGCAGTGAGTTCGTTGAACTTGAGAAGAGGAGTCAAATTTTGAAGCCGTATGTAGGCAGATCCTTGAATTATTATTTAATTGAACAGATCTGCTTTTCCAAGTCATCTCTGCTTCATCTTTACTAGTTATTGTATCTACTTCAAAAATAAATTTTCCTCCAGCCTGCAGGTATCGATAGATCACTCGTAGGCTTCTAGAAACTTCTTCAGGGGTTGTTAGGAGAGAAAAAGAGCTAGTCGGGATAAAAACCAACTTATATTGACTGGGAGAATGAAAACTTTCGAATGACCTATGCAATAAAGTAGGCTGAACACCAGCTTGGCGGCATTTTTCCTTGCATTGAAGAAGCATCTCTCGAGATGAATCAAAGCCTGTAATATCGTGCCCTTGCTCTGCAATAGGAACTAAGAATCGCCCTGTTCCACACATAGGTTCTAGGATTTGTCCATGCGCTTTTTGAGCTTGACGGGTATAGTAATCTAAGGACTCGGTTGGGGCATCTGGTTTGTCTAGTTCGTAAAAAATCGAGCACAAATGTCCGTATGCACGAGATGTTACTTTACCTTTTGGCAATGAGCATGAACGAAGAGCATTACTAACTGCGCTTAACATATTTTTCCCCCTGTAGATCTTTTTTGGGAATATCATTTACGCTTAGTCTAAAGCGAATAAACAATTCATTTTCTAATATAGTTTCGCCATCAGGTTTAAAGTGTAAGCGTAGCAAAGCTTTATCGTGTTTTCTTGAAACAGGCAGTAATGCTGTAATCGATTCAAAACCCATCTCATTGAAAGCTCGCCTAATGATGTGTTTATAAATCCCTTTTCCTTTTCCCCAGTATTTTGGGTGAAGAATTAAAGCTAAATCAGGATACCCCTCTTCGTACTGTAACCCTCCCCAGCCTACAAATTTTTTATTCATAAAAAATGCCCATGGGCCGTACCCATGTTTTTTCCATAAATTATTTTTAATTTGTATGAATTTTTGGTATGCCTTGTCATCAAATACTTCTTTAGCAAGTGGTAACTGGCGCCTGACCAAGGGATTATTCATCAAGTCAATAATCTCTTTTTTGTCGACTTCATCTAGCCTTCTAAACTCTATTTTGGCATCTTTGAAACTAGGCATATGAATCTTTATTTTTGTGTTACAATGAATAATTTGCTTTGCATCAACATAATAAGCATTTTTCTTTTTCAGATATATAATTGTTAACCTGTTTTTCAAAAGAATGCATCCAGTTGAAGAAAATATTTTCTTCAAAAGCAGTTTTATCATAAATAATGGATACACGGAGTCGGTCTTCTATAATGATAGAGTTGATCTCTATTAAATGCGGTTGGAGATTTGCTTTATGTGAAGTTGAAGCTATAGCTTCGTTAGCATTTTCAAACAATTGTTCTCCTTGGTGAAGAAGGATACCCTCATCAAAACGACCAAAATAGTTAAAGAGTATTTCAGGGTTCAGTTTGGTGAAGTGGGGGTCTTTAAGGATATATTTCTGAACACAATACATGAGATCATGTGGGCTGGAGTCTTCAATATTCTTTTTTGTTTTTTGCAAAGTTTGCAAGGGAGAGTCAGCCATCTCAAGTAAAATAGGATAAATTGTTGTAAACCATCCTAAAGTTCGAGTGACATCACAATTATCTAACGCACTTCTTCCGTGTCCTTCATGATGAATAAGTATTTTATCAAAACCAAAGGCCTCGTTAATGGAAAGCATAAGAGAAGAAAGGAGTAACTCATTAACATTAGCTTGATGAAATGATTGAGCATTCGAAATAAGTGTAGATGTATTTTCTTTTGAGAAATGGATAAATTCTTCAGCTGTTTCTGCTATAGAGCACACTCCTTTCTTAGATATTTTAGGTAACTGGTCTGGGTTAATCTGCGCCCAAGGTTTGAGTAACTCATAGTCAATATTGGGAATATCTCTTAAAGTAGTAATCCATCGCTCAAAAGATTGGGTTTTTACAGGGAGTTTGGAGGTGAGTGAAGAAGTGTATAGTAAAGTTAAGTCTTCGAGTAAAATGCGCCATGAAACCCCATCAACAATAAGATGGTGAATAGTTAAGAAGAGTCTTTTTTGATTATTTCCAAGATCAAATATAGCCGCCTTTAAAAGAGGAGGGCTTGAGAGGTTGAAGCTATTCTGAATTTCTGATGTTAAAGTTAAAATTTCCTGTTGTTGATCCTCTTGATTTAAATGGCCTATTTCAAAAGTTTCAATTTTGAACATAAGATCTGATATAGAGCAGTATTCTTGGGTATCATTTGTGAAAATTAAGCGAAATGTTTCGTGATGCTCATAGCACTTTAAAAAAGCCTTGTGTAACAAATCTAAATCGATATTTGAAGGCACTTTAAAAAGGTAAGCCATTGTGAAATAGTTATTATGGTGCATTTTTAGTTCTAAAAACCACTTCTGAGCGGGAGAAAGAGGAAAAGGAGAGAATTCTTCAACTTCAGTAAAAAGTTCGCTAGGTTTCAGCGTCAAAGTTTTTGAACAGAGAGCTCTAATCGTTCTATATTGAAAAATTTCTTTAATAGAGAGGGCAATACCTATGCTTTTTACCTGAGGTAAAATCCTCATAGCCATAATAGAATCCCCACCAAGATCAAAAAAATCATCGCAGACGCTTAGTTTGTCCCTGGGAACATTAAGAACACGAGACCAAACTTCATGTAAGGAAGTTTCTAAAGAACCTTTAGGCTGTTCAATATTTTTTTTATCTTGAGATTTAAATTTTTCTAAGAGTTTGAGGTCTATTTTTCCGTTTTGATTAATCGGCATTTTCTCAAGCTGAACAAGTAAACCAGGGATCATATACGAAGGTAATAGTTCAGATAAAAATTCGCGAATCCCTTCAGGAGGTAGTTCAATATCAGAGAAGTAATAGCCGCATAAGACTTGATTATTTTCGGTATTTTGTTTAAGCGCTACAACGCAGGCTTTGATACATGAATGGTTTAATAAACAGCTTTCAATCTCATCTAGCTCAATTCTATGCCCCTTAACTTTTACTTGGCGATCTTTTCTTCCTAGATAGGCGATTTTTTTGTTAGGCAAATATTGAGCTAGATCCCCAGTGTGATATGTCTTGTTTCCTGAAAGTGAACTTACAGGGAACTTCTTATTTGATAACTCTGTATCATTGAGATAGCCCCGAGCAAGGCAACTTCCTTCAACGACTATTTCTCCAATTCCCCCAATAGGTACGGGAACTTTGTTTTCGTCTAAAATATGGACTGTACAATTTGAAATAGGAGCGCCTATAAGGATAGGTCCTTTATTTTCTCTAGGTGTCCATTGATGAGCGATGCAACCAATCGTTGCTTCTGTTGGACCATATTCATTGAAAATAGATATGCTTTGAGAAGATACTTTAATTAATTCAATAGCTTGTTGGGAGTAAAAAGTTTCTCCTCCCAAAATAAATTTCTTTATGGAGGGCAATTTAGATTTTTTCTCAGAAATTAGAGTCAGATGTGTTGGAGTCAGCTTAATGATATTACAGTCATTGTTTTTTTCTAAACATTCAATAACTTCATCAATTTCGCCATTGATAATTCTTAAATGTCCGCCGGTAAGAATGGGTAAGAAAATACTTGTTGCAGTCAAATCAAAGTTGAGAGAAGAGTATAGAGGAAAGGACGGCTTCTCAAGATTATAGAAACCAATTGCCCAGGCGACATAGTTTTGAAGAGAACGATGTTCCACTAAAACTCCCTTAGGGAGACCTGTAGATCCCGAGGTAAAAAGTACATATGCTAAATTATTGGTCGGTATATCAAGGTCCAAATTTTGATTTGAATAGGAGCTCAAATCTAGAGCGCTATATTGATTTTTGATAGTAGGAGATAAGGTGTCACTATTTTTATCAATTTTTAAAAGGGTGTCAAAGCGGAAGCGAGTTAATTCATTCTCTATGGTTTTTTCTTTGGAAGAAAATTCAACATGGGTGACTTCTCTAAAGATTCCTTTTAAATGAGTTAGAAAATCTTTTGAAATGAATAACTCCTTTTCCCAATTAAGCTTCGTTCGAAGGCCTTTAGTTTCGTTACTCGTCTTAAATTGGTATAAAGAGTCTTTTAATATTTCTTTCTTATGAAGATCTAACAAATCCCCTAGAAAGATAAGAGCATTGGGTTTCAAAAGGTGAATGGATTGCTTCAAAATATTTTTGAGGTAGTTTAGTCCTGGAAAACAGTGAACGACGCTATTAATGATAACAAGGTCAAAATCTTTTTCATTTAACGAGTTTATTTCATGCGCATGTGCACAAGAAAAGAGTAAGTGGTCCAAGTTCTCAAACTGAGCTTTTTGTTGGTTTTTTTGAATAATGTTAGAAGAAAGGTCTGTTCCAAGATAAAAACCCACATAGGGTGCAAGAGTAAAAGCTGTTAATCCAGAGCCACAACCAATTTCTAGCACACGGCAATTTTGATGAAGATAGGGTTTAAGTTTATTCAAGACATTAAGTTTATATTCATTCATCTCCTCTCTAGAAAAAGGAGTTCCAGTGTAACTTGAAACCCAGCCACTCGATGTGATGTCGTCTTCAGCTTCATCTGCAACTTGGTTCCAGAGCTGCGCATCCATAAAGGTAGATTTAGTTGAAGCTACTTCTTTTTCTATGCTAACTGCGTCAAAACAAGTAAATGATTGGAGTGATGTACTCCACTGCAGGTCATTAAGCTGTTCAACGTACTTTTGTTGAGATAAAACGGTTCGTATTTTACATTCTTCAATGATGTGTCTAGACCTATCTAGAGGAGCCTTAATATCTAAAGGGACGTAAGCAGCTCCACTCTTTAGTATGGCGAGTATAGAAGCTATAGCCTCAACGCCGTGCTCGAAATAGAGGCCAACACATTCCTCATTACCAACATGAACTTCTTTTGTTAAAAAGCCCGCAATTTGGTTAGCCTTTTGATTGAGTTCAGAATAGGTAATATGTTGATCCTTAGTAAGAACAACAGGTGTTTCAGGAAACTTTTCAACTTTTTGTTCAAAAGTTTTATGAATCGGCTGAACATTGTGCGATAGAAGTGGGCCTGATATATGGCAACTTAGGGGTGTAATAGGAATGTGAGAAATTTTGTCACTATTGTCTAATAGTAAAGAGGAAAAGAGACTTTGATAGGTTGAAATAATAGACGAAATCATTTCAACGGAATAAATTTCTTCATAATACTCGACTAAGCATTCTAATGAGCCATTTGATTGTTTGATGAATTCAAATTCCAGATCCCATTTACAACTAGTGTGAGGAATGTCTATTGACTCTACTCCTAAACCATCCAAAAGCTCTTGTGCATTTGAATCTAATTCAAAATTTTGGAAAGCTACGTTGATGTTAAACAGCGGTGAGCGACTTGTATCTCTTTCTAGTTTAAGCTTGTCTATTAGTAAGTCAAAAGGATAATCCTGGTGTTCAAAGTCACTAAGCAATTGATTTCTTATTTTTTTTAATAAATCAGAAAAACTTTGCTCAGGAGATAGCTTTACTCTCAGAGCTAATGTATTTACAAAAAAACCAACAATATTTCTTAGGTCAGCATGAAAACGACCTGATATCGGGCTTCCAACGACTAGGTCAGTTTGGCCCGAGTAGCGATAAATTAAAACGTAAATAGAAGCTAGTAGAGCCATAAATAAAGTTGCATCAACTTTTGTAGACATCGATGAAAGCTTTTCAACATCTTGTTTCTGTATGAGAAACTTTTTTCTTTTTCCTCGAAAATTGAAAACAGTAGGTCTTGGTTTATCTCCACGTATTTCACAGAGAGGAGGTCGATTCTGGAATTGCTTTAACCAATAGTTTTCTAATAATTTAAATCGCTCAATAGAAGATACTTGATGTTGCCACTGGCAATAATCAAACATATCTATAGTTAATGGGTTTAGGGTAAGACCATTATATAATTTGAGGAGCTCTTCAATAATAATACGAATAGACCAACCATCAGAAATGATATGATGCACCATAAAGAAGAAAAATGATTTTGACGAGGGAAGTTGCAATAAGACTGCTCGAACAAGAGGACCTTTTTTTAAGTTAAAGGGCTCATTTTTCAAATTGTGAATATTTTTATAAGCTAATTCAACTGACTCTGCAGAAACAACGTCTAAATTCAATTGACTAAATTCTGCGAGTTTTTGAAGAGGCTCGCCTTCTTTTTCTAAGAAAATTGTTCTGAAGGCGATGTGTCGATTTATTAGATGATTTAAACATTTTTGTAACAGTTGAATGTCGATTTTATTATTAAATTGAAAAGTGTCGTAAATATTATATGCAATAGGGTGGTCTTGCATATGGTGTAAAATCCACAGTCTTTTTTGTGCAAATGATAAAGGGTAGTGCTCTTTTTGAGGTGACTTGGGTATATTCTGAAAGGAAGAAACTTCTTTCTTCTCGAGAAGTACTGTTAACTCTTGAATGACAGGATATTGAAACAGGTCGTGGTAGGATATTTTCTTATTCAATCTCTGGTGAATAATACTTATGACCTCTATCCCCATTAGGGAGTCTCCTCCAAGGTCTAAAAAGTTATCTGTAGGTTGAATAGATTCAATTTCCATAACCTCTTGAAAAATACTAATAACCTCACTGAGTAAAGACTTTTTTTCGGTTTGATGAACAGCGCGTTCTTGGCTTCCGGTGAGTTTATTTCTGCTATTCCAGACTGGAGAAGAAATCCAGAATTTTTTTGATTCGAAAACATAAGTAGGGAGAGATATCAAGTTGGGCTTAAGAGTTTTAAAAATCTCATTCCAGTTAAGTTCATTTTTAGTGGAGAGTGTTGATTCAGTACTTGATAGGAAATTTTCTATAAGTAGAATCAATCCGTTTATAGATTTAGCATGTAAAAGAAGCTGCTTTGGATAGTGATCTTTTCCAAGAGCTAAAGTATAACTAACATCTTCAGGGTTTAAAGTTGATGCTTGCGATATAAAAAAAGCTAGATTTTTTTTCATTAGCTTTTTAAACCCTTTTTCTGTTTTGTGAGTGAACAAAAAAGGAAGCGACTGAGTATTAGATGATGGTTTTCTTGTTTGTAAAGGGGCTTCTTCAAGAACAACATGACAGTTTGTTCCATTGAATCCAAAGGCACTGACTCCTGCTAATCTTGGAGAGGAGCTTCTGGGCCACGGGGTCAAGCGATTAGCAACATAAACTGGTGAATTTGGGAAATCAATAAACTGATTAGGAGATTCAAAATGGAGGGAAGGTGGAATTTTTTCATGCTGTAAAGAGAGTATCGTTTTTATGAAACTAGCCAAGCCCGAAGCTCCCCCTGTTAAGTGGCCAATATTAGTTTTAACAGAGCCTATTGCACAAAACTGTTTTTTTTGAGTGAATTCTGAAAAGGCTTTTGAAATTCCTTGAACTTCAATAGGGTCTCCAATGTATGTTCCTGTTCCATGTGTTTCTATATAGCTTAATTGTTCTGGATTGATTTGACTCTTCTTCCAAGCCTTTTTTAAAAGTGCTGCTTGAGCAAGTGGATTAGGAGAGCCTACATTAGACGATTTGCCATCATTATTTACAGTACTTCCTCTGATAAGAGCATAGATGTGATTTCCATCTTTTACGGCATCTTTATACCTTTTAAGGACAACTGCTCCAACCCCTTCACCCCTAACAATACCACTTGCCCTATTATCAAAGGCATAACAAGCTCCTTTATCTGTGGCGATCCCTAAGGCTTCAATAGGGTCATCTTTAAAGGTGAACGGGAAGAGACGTAAGTTAACAGAACCCGTTAGGGCAAGATCAGACTCTTGAGATAAAAGAGATTGGCAAGCTAGGTGCAAGGCGACTAAAGATGTTGAACAGGTAGTACTTACATTGATTGCTGAACCATGTAAATTGTAAAAATATGAGATTCTAGACGCGATAAAAGGTGAGACGTTTCCTATAACAGCTAAAGGGGAAACTTCAGAAAGTATTTTTTGGTATTCGTTCAGGACATCGCCAACAAATACGCTTGTGTTCGATCCTTTAAGTTTAGCTCGTGTATATCCCGAGTCTTCAAAAGCAGTATGAGCAACTTCTAAAAAGATCCTCTGCTGAGGGTCCATAACCTTTGCTTCGGAAGACAAAATGCTGAAAAATTCATTGTCAAAAGTGTTGACAGAGGAGAGAAATCCTCCATTCCAATAAGGCTGATCAAGAGAAGATATATTATCTTTTACAAAAGGTATAAGTGGGTCAATATCCACTTTTCGATCTTCAGGAAAGGGCCCCACGCAGTTGAGTCCTTGTTCAAGATTATCCCAGAACTTATCCTTAGTATCCGCTTTTGGCATTCGACAAGCCAAACCGATAACGGCAATGGCATCATTTGTAATAGATACTCCTTCCTGTACTGACTTGTAGCTGTCAAGCAGAGACAAAGCGATGTCATGAGAAATTTTCTTCTGCTTATATAAGGAAAGAATGTGCTCAACGTATTTGTTCATAAGCATGCATTGCCTGGTTTATATCCACTTTTCCTGATTGAAGATCATTTAACAGATCTCCCATAGAGTTTTGTTCAATTTTCGGATTTTGGCGTTTTAGAATTTCTTCAGCTAAAACCTCTAGAGTTGAATAGGAGTACAGGTCTGCTATTTCAAGCTTTGTTTGCAATTGAATATTTATATGGTGAAGTAACTTGACTGCAGAAATGGATTCTCCTCCAATCTCAAAAAAGTTTGCATTTCGATCTATTGTTTGATGATCCAGTATATCTTTCCAAATTTCCGTTAGAATGGAGAGAACCTCATCGAATGTAATATTTGTTTTTTGAACCTTAACAGCTTCAGCATGATTTGCATTCATGCTATTAAATTGAGCCATAAGCTCAGGATCAAATTTAATTTTCATGAACGGTAATACTAGATTCATCACACGGTTATTGAAGTCGACTATAACTGAAAAAGCAATAGTCTTAGTCAAGCACAAGTCTAAAGAAGCGATGAACTCTTCTCTTGTGATGGGAGGAATCATACTCATTCTATCAGATAACAAACTTCCATCATCCGCATCAATAAGTGTGTAATTCATTGTAATTGTACCAGAGTTGCTCTCATTTCTCCAGGATCCAAAGCTGTCTAAAAATAAATTTGATGCTGAACAATCAGCTCCAGTTGGACCGCCTGTTAACGAAGATATTGAAGAGAATGTGGCAAAAAAATCAAGTGACATATGTTTTGTAAAGTCATGAAGGAGCCAAGTCCCCTGCACTTTAGAGCGAATATTTAAACTAAAGGCATCAAATGAGTGCTCATCCAATCGAGTATGGCTGATATTTTTGATTGCAACAAAAACCCCATGAATGGAGCCAAAGTCTGCGCTTATTTTATCTATCAAATTTTTGCAGGGCTCATAATCAGTGACATCACATTGGAGATATTGAACGGTTGAACCTAAATTTTCAATTTCTTGAATGCGTTTTTTTTGTTTATTTGAGAGTTCCTTTATTTCTTTTCGACCTGTCAAAACAATGTTTACTTGTTCTTTTGAGGCGAGATGCCTTGCTGTTTCGAGGCCTAAATAACCTGCACCCCCGGCAATCAAGTAGAGACCATTTTTTCGTAGCGTGTGAGGTTTTTTTTCAGATGCATCAAGATTCATTTTTGAAAGAACATTAGAGTACCTGATATCATTTCGGTAGCCAACTAGTGCTTCAGCATAGTCTGTGGAGTGAAAAATTTCCTCAAATATCGATTTAAATACAGAAGGTTTAAGATCAACATCAATAGCCAAACTTTTGACAAGAGGCATTTCTTGAGAAGCGACTTTATTAATTCCAAGAGCTGGCATTTTTGTGGGGTCTATATTTTGATCGCCAGGAAGGATTTTTTGCGCAAAATGAGTCAAATTGATTAACTTCCATTCTTCATTAGGGTGCTTTTTGGATAAGCTATTAATAATATGAAAGAGACTAAAAGCTCCTAGTTGTTGGGATTTATTTACATTTTCCCAATTCTGGATTTTTGATTCTTTTGTGCAATCCCATAGGTGCACTACACCGCCCAATGTTTGGGAGTTAGATAGAATTTGGTCAGATATTAAATCGTAATCTGATGGGAGCTCAGGGTTAACCCGAATTTTGTTTTTATCAAGAGCATACTCGTTTGCTGTATAGATTTTGTAAATAGTGATGCCTTGACTTTCAATATAGTCTGCAAAGGCTTCATGCGTCTTTGTTGGTTGAATAAATAGTAAAAAAACTTGATCTGTATCTAGAGGGATTTCTGCTTGTAAAGAAGGTAAATCACTCTTGACCCAATCCATTTGGTAAAAAATTGATTTCAATCTTTTTTCTTCTATTTGATCTTTTTCTATTTCAAGCTTTGGCCAATGTCTTCTTTCGTTAAAGGCGTATGTAGGAAGAGGGATCCTTCTAGCTGATTGGTCTGGGAAATATTTATCCCAATAAATAGGAGCTGTATTCATGAAATGTTGGATAATTTCTAGAGCGCCTTCAAAAGGTAAAGTTTCGTAGTAGACTTTTTCATTCTTATGTTTGCTATTTTGAGGATCTTTGATAAAAGAAAGGATCCTTTCTCGAAGTTCCATAAGGCTATCTGCTTGAATAGCTAGACGATGACCATAATGATTTCTTCCTTTTGCTAAAGTATAAGACACTTCTTCCGGAGGTGCATCTACATGTGTTTCTAACCAAGCTTCAAATTTTTTCAAGTAGGGGATTAGAGACTCTTTTTCCTTTGTGGAGAATAGAAAGGCATAAGGCTCAGTGAAGGATGTAGTTTTTTTTGCTGATGGAGGTCTTTTGAATTCTTCAAGAACCAAGTGACAATTTGTTCCGCTAATGCCAAATGAACTTATACCCGCAATAAGGTTTTTACTGTTGCTATTCCATTCCTTTAGAGCATTATTAGGAAAGACCGCAGAGTTCTCAAAATCAATAAAGGGGTTGGCGTTTTGAAAGTGAATATTAGGGGGGAGCTTTTTGTGATTAAGGCACATCGTAGCTTTAATTAATCCTGCAATGCCAGATGTTGCCTCTAGATGTCCTATATTTGTCTTTAAAGCACCTAGAGGACAGAAATTGTTTTTTTCTGTATAGGCTTGAAAAGCTTGAGTAAGAGCCAAAACTTCTATAGGGTCACCAAGCTTTGTCCCGGTTCCATGCGTTTCTATAAAAGAGATATTTTCTGGATTAATACCTGCTGTATCCCATGCTTTTTTGAGAAGTTCAGTTTGTGCTTCTGGGTTAGGAGCTGTGATTCCATTTGAATGACCATCACTATTTACTGCGCTTCCCTTGATAACTGCATAAATGTAGTCTCCATCTCTTTCAGCAAGATCCCTTCTTTTTAAAATTAGCGCAGCGACACCATCACCAATATTTGTTCCATTTGCCTTTTCATCAAACGTCTTACAGCGACCATCAAATGCTTCAATACCCAAATTACTTATGGCACGAATGGCAGGGAATATGCGGACATTTACTCCTCCAACAATAGCTTGCTCGCAATCGTTGTTTGCAATAGCTAAGCACGCTTGGTGAACTGCAACCAACGAAGAAGAGCATGCCGTATCAATAACCATTGTAGGCCCTTTCATATCGTACAAAAAGGATAAACGATACGCAAGAATTGAAGGCTGATTTCCTAAAGCTATATTTGGATCCTCTTTAGGCAAGATATCTACAAAATTATCTTCATTAATTGAGTATCCAACGAATACACCCGTGCTAGATCCTTTGAGCTGTTTTTCGGTTAAAGAAGCATCTTCGATAGCCTCAACAGCTACTTGTAAAAAAAGGCGCTGAGCTGGATCCATAACTCGTGCTTCTGCTGATGTGATTTTAAAAAAGGTATGATCAAAAAGGTCTGTTTGGTCCAGATAACCGCCTACGCGGCATTGAAAATTATTAAAAAGATCGTAAGTATTTTGATTTACATAAACGACATCTTCAGCCCTATTTTTAGGGAAAGCAACGACAGAATCTTTTTTATTGATGAGGTTTTCCCAAAAAGTATCTAAATCTGTTGTATCAGGAAATTTGAAGGAGATTCCTATGATCGCAAATTCAGCATTATTTTGATTCTTAGGTGCACCCATTTCTATCTCCCTCTAGTCAGATTTTGTCTGAATGATTAAAAATCGTTTTAAAGTCTACTCTACCTATTTACTTTGAGTAAATAAGCTTTTAGTTTGCAATTGATTTTTCCATTAGGTTACAAATTTTTTGGGCTTGTGAAGAAATCGAAAAATGGGAAAATAAAAGGGAGATATTAAATTTAATAGAGAATTCTTTTTGCAGGTTTTCGTGTAGCTGAATGAGTAGTAAAGAGTTTCCCCCAGTATCAAAAAAACTATCATCTATCCCTATCTGGTCGAGATCTAAAATTGATTTCCAAATTTCAAGTACTTTTTGCTCGATTCCATTAGTGCTATTTGAAGGGGTTTCTTGTTTTTCTGTGGGCTCATTTTTTTTAGTTTTTAAAGTCAAATAATCAATCTTCCCATTAGGAAGTCTTGGTATAGAGGTTAAGAAGATAAAAGCATCAGGCATTAAATAGTCTGGTAACTTTTCTCTTAATTTAGATTTGATTTTTCCTGGATTTACCGAGGAGGGATCAAGCAAAATAACATAAGCGATTATTTTTCGATCATAAGTGAGAATGCAGTTTTCTATATCTTTGATGCTTTGTAATTGTGTTTCTATTTCATCTAATTCTATTCGATAACCACGTCTCTTAATTTGTCGGTCTTTTCTGCCTCCTAAAAGAAGCTCTCCGCTAAGAGAGTAGTAAGCAGTATCACCTGTATCATATAATCTTTCATTAAGTTGAGGGTGAAAAATAAACTTTTGTTGAGTTAGCTCAGGCTTATTTAAGTACTCTCGAGCCAAACCAGTACCTGCGATATATAAATTTCCGACAATGCCTTTAGGGACAGGTAGTAATTCTGAATTCAAGACATAGAGTTGTACGTTGTTAATGGGAGGACCAATCGGAGGATCTTGCCATTCTTTTTTCCAGTTTGCAAGATCATATCCAGAAGAAATAGAAGTTGTTTCAGTAGATCCGTAAGTATTGAGAAGTTGTGCTTTTGCTGAAAATTGGTTCAGCCATATATCTACTTTTGAACGATTGACCCTTTCTCCACCTACAATAACTAAGCGCAATGAAGGGGGAATGTTGATTTGCTCTCGGTATAGTTTGTCCACCAAATCATGCCAATAAGATGAAGGTAAGTTCCATGTGGTGATTTTATATTTATGAGTTCTACTTAATAAATCTGAGAACCCCTCAATTCTATCTTCTCCTCTTAAAACTATACTGGCTCCTGAAAGGAGTGTGGGGTAGATCTCTTCAGAAGCAGTATCCCAATTTATTGATGAAAATTGAAGGGGCCTGTCGGTATTTACGAGGTTAAAAAGCTGAATTGCTGATTGGGCGAAATTAGCTAGGCTCTGATGTTCTACAACTACCCCTTTAGGGGTACCTGTACTTCCAGATGTATATAAAATATAAGCAGGCGAATTTTTTGGAACTAAGGGAGCCTTAAAAGATTCTTCCTCTGTATTTTTGGGATTGAGGAGTATGCCTTGAAAAAAATGAAAAGTATTTTGGTGTATTTCATTTGTAATTATGAAGCGAGGTTGCGCATCTTCGATAATATTTTGTATGCGCTGGTTGGGGTAATTGAAGTCAATGGGGAGATAGGCCCCGCCCGATTTTAAAATTCCTAGAAGGGAAGCGATAAGATATGGGTTTCTATCTAAGCAAATTCCAACAAGCTCTCCTACTTTAATTTTGTTTTTAAGGAGTTGATTTGAAATATGATTTACAAGGTTATTGAGCTGCCTGTAAGTTAAATTACCTGAATCAGAGTAAACCGCAATTTTTTCAGAGGAGTTTTGGACTTGCTTTTGAAATAAAGTGATTATACTTTCATCTGGATTCAACGGTATTTTTTTTAGAGGGAATTCAGACAACAAAGTCTCAATTGGAAGAAGCTCATAGAGGCTAATTTTTTTTGAAGCATCAGACAAAGCTTTATCTAGAACTGAGAAGTAAGATTTAGCCATTTCTGAAAGAAAGTCATCTGAAATTTTGTCAAATTTATACTCAAATATAAGCTCGATGTGATTTTTCTTTTCTCGAACTTCTAAGACTAAATCATAGAGGGCTTCTCTAGATGGTGTATGCAGTTTTTCTATTTCACATCCAGCAAAGTGTGTTTGTGAAGTGGAAGCGGTTTGCATAACAAACATTGTTTGAAAGAGTGGAGAGGTATGTTCAAATCTAGGAGGATGCAAATTATCTAGTAGATCTTGCAAGGGATAGGCAGATTCTTTTTTTGACTCCCAGATGCTTGTTTTAACTTGTTGAAGAAGATTGGCAAAAGAAACGGTAGAATCTAATTCTGTTTTACAAACAAGGGTATTTACAAAAAAACCTACTATATTTTGAAAACGAGAGTCAGGTCTATTAAGTTTGGGGTAACCTACATAGACTTTCTTTTCTCCTGAATACAAATGAAGTATAGCATGAAATGCCGCCATTAATATGACAGAAAGGGTCATTTTTTTTTCTTTTGAAAAAAGATGTAAGCGGTGAAAAAAAATCTTTTCAATATGAAATGACTTTGAAGAGGATCTAGTTGAGCTTTTGCCTGTCCGAAAAGGAAAAAGCGTTGTGGCTGGATATTCAGCAGATTCTAGTTTTTGCTTCCAATGTGACTCAACTTGAGGATAATCGTAGCTTGCGTGAAGTTCCTTTTGCCAAGCTACATACTCTTGGTAGGAGCTGCTTAATGGAGGCAGATTTAACTCGCTACCGGAACATAAAGCTCGATAAATTTTTTCTAGTTCATCTATGAAAGTTTTGATTGACCAGCCATCGCAGATAATATGATGGAAATGAAACATAATCAAAGAATTTTTGTTGGCAATTTGTAAGAGTACAACTCGAAAAAGAGGGGCAGAAGCGAGCTCAAAACAATAATTATGCTCGTTTTCAATTTCCTGTGAAAGTTTTTGCTCGATCTCGTTTACAGAGTCATTTTCTAGATATTTAATAAATAAAGGAACCTCAATGGATTCTTCGATCACTTGAAGAGGTTCGGATTGGCTATCTTTGAATTTTGTTCTCAATAGCGAATGTCTATCGACAAGTATCTCCAGTGCTTTTTTGAGTTGGAGTATTTCTAGTTGTCCTTTAAGCCTGAAATTAAAAAAAATATTATAAGCCAAGGAACTTGGATTTAATTTAGTAAATATCCAGACATTTTTTTGATTCCAAGAAAGAGGGAATTCTGTTTGTAAGTTAATTTTAGGTCGGGGAGAGAGCTGGGGGGCCTCTTTAATCACAGCCTCTAGCTGCTCGATAGATGCGCCGTTTAATAAAAAATGTAAATCAAGTTCGACATTAAACTTTGATTCAAGCCAGCTTAAAAACTGAGTTCCTGTTAGTGAATCTAATCCTAAACTAATTATAGGGGTGTTTTTCTCAATGCTGATAGGTGGAATTCCTAGAAAATGACTTAAGGCGTCGACAATGTTTGCCTTATGATTTATTTGATAATGTTCTCCTTGATTCCATAAAAAAACAGGTGATATTAAGTTGCTTTCAAATTGCTGTTTCGCTAAATAATGCTGGAGTTTACCAGAAGTTGTTCGTGGAAGAGAATTTTCTTTAACAAGTAGAATCGTTTGAGGCGAAATTTCAAAAGTTGCATATAAAGATTCTTTGATACAGTTAAATATTTCGTCTGCTATATTATTGTCTTTTAGGCTGCGATTGATTTCTTGGATGACCACAAGATTTTCGCCCTTTTTTCTTTCTACTGAAAAAACGACGCCCGCATTTTTTGAAATGAAATTGTGGCTGTTTTTGACACAATTTTCTAGATCATGAGGAAAATAATTTTTTCCTCTCAAAATAATTAAATTTTTTTCTCTTCCTAAAACAAACAATTCTTTGTTTTGGATAAAGCCTAGATCTCCTGTTCGTAGACAAGGTCCCTTCCCACAAACTGTATATGCTTTGAAAGTTTTTATACTCTCATCTTCTTTATTCCAGTATCCTTGGGCTACAGATTGTCCACGCACCCAAATTTCACCCTGCTTATGATCTACACAAGGTTTCAAAGTGTTGGGATCTACAATCAGAACTTCTTCATTCAGAACGGTTGAGCCGCAGCTGACAACGTCAGAAACTGAATTTTGAGATGAGCTAAATGATGTCGAAGACAAGGCGTTTTTACCCGTCACAAATAAGGTTGCTTCGGCCAACCCATAGCAAGGAAAAAAGGCTTCATTTTTAAAGCCGCACGTTTTAAATTTTCTTGAAAAAGATCTCACTGTGCTCGATAAGATTCTTTCAGATCCATTAAAAGCTAGTTTCCATGAACTTAAGTCTAAACGTTGAATCTCATTATCAGATATTTTTGAAAGACAATATTCATATGCAAAATTAGGTCCTCCACTGGTCGTTGCTTGGTAGGTTGAGATTGCATTAAGCCATAAAAATGGTCTTTGAATAAAAGTCATAGGAGACATGAGTATAGAAGTCACGCCTAAATACAGAGCTTGCAGAATATTTCCAATCAGTCCCATATCATGATAGAAAGGTAGCCAGCCTACAATTTTTGTCTTTTCATCATGATCAAAAGCTTTTTGAATGATATTCTGATGGTTGCAAAGGTGTGCGTGAGTTAGAACAACTCCTTTAGGAAGAGAAGTGGATCCTGAAGTATACTGCAGGAAAGCTATGTCTTTGTCGGCTATTTGGGGCAGCGGGTGTTTATTTTTTGGTAAAAAATTTTGAATTTCACTAATAGAGACTGCTGGGGCTGAAGAAATACTTGATAGTGTCTGATTTGCTATAATAAGGGCAGGTCTTGAATCCTCTATTACAGGCTGCGTTCGAGCTAGTTGTCGTTTGCTTCTAGGGGGAGGGATAGGAACGGCTATTGATTTAGCATATAAACACCCTAAAAATGTAGTGATAAATTCAAGCCCTGGTTCTAAAGAAATAATAATTCTTTGCTTTTCAAGATTCCTTGAGGTTAAAAAGGAGGCAATCTTTTTCGATTGAGACATCAATCTTTTAAATGTAATTTGTTCTGTTTCTTGGCCTTTTGAGTCTAAAAAAATATATGCGATTTCATCGCCTCGTTCTAAAGCCCATTGATCTAGGTGGCCTAGGAGGTTAGAGGACATAATGACTCCTTTATTATTTTAACAATTTCGTCTGACTGATGAATAAAAAAGTGGTCTCCATCTACCTGATAAAATGATACGTTTTTATCCGTCCATTCTTTCCATTTCTTCAAATCTTCAGGCTTGGCATACGGATCTTCTCTACCACCTAGGATGGTGAGTGGAATAGAGAGTTTCTCCTCAGAGTATTGATAGCTATTAAGCAAGGAGAAATCATTTTTAATAATTGGAAGAAAAAAAGTTACAAAGGCATCCGTTTCCAATAATGACTTAGGTGTTCCGTTTAGTTCTTGGAGGATTTGCATGAAATTTTGATCGTTAACTTTATGAATAGATTGAAGCGATGAAGTAATATTAGGCGGGGGACAGCCAGACAGAAATAAGATTGAAGGGGTTAAATTATATTTTGTTTTAAGCAAAAAACTCAACTCTAGTGCTATTAGAGCCCCTAAACTGTGACCAAATAGTGCAAAAGATCCTGAAGTTGGAAGTATGGGAACTAGCTCCTTTTCTAAATACTTTAAAAGTGAACCAAAAGAAGGTATTAAATTTTCTTTAGCTTTAGCACCTCTTCCTGGATACTCAAGAGGAGTTACTTTGATTTTTTCGTTATTGATAGAAGACCATTTGTCATATAATGAGGCACTCCCTCCAGCATAGGGGAAGCAAAATAAATGAGTTGGGGATTCAAGAAGAGAATCAATTTCAAATTGAGGTGTCTTTTTTAACTTTAGAGTCTCAATAACTAATTCTTTCGCCTCAGTGCTCGGCAAATCAGGGTTACCTTGTAACTTTTTATGAATTTCATTAATTCGTTTTATTGCTTTAAGATCAGAGGAATTGTTATTTCTAGTAGAGGAGAGTAATGCTAAATATTTTTTCATAGATCCTAAGATACTGAATTTGGTTATTTAAGGTCATTTTTTGTTGCATACCAGTTTAGCCATTTTCAAAGGAGATTGAGGAGCGAAGAGCGGATATTCATATATTTTTCCTTGATAATTCTTCAAGAAAATAGATTTTTCAGTAATTTCATGAATAGTCTCTGGGTTGAGGGGGATTTTTCCACCTCCTCCGGGAGCATCTACAACAAGTTGAGGAATCGCATAGCCAGTTGTATGTCCTCTCAATTGACTAATAATTTCAAGACCTTTTTGAACGTCGGTTCTGAAATGAGAACTTCCTGTAATCAGATCACATTGATAGACATAATAAGGTTTAACTCCCATTTGAAGGAGTCTGTGGCACAATGATCGCATTGTATCCACATTGTCGTTAATATCTTTTAACAGCACAGATTGGTTCCCCAATACCACACTAGACATCAGCAGTTTTTTGCACGCTTCTTTAAGCTCTAAAGTACACTCTTTTGGATGATTTACGTGAATACTCATCCAAATAGGTCCGTTCTCTTCAAAGTATTGACATAAGAGGGGAGTAATCCTTTGAGGCATAAAAACTGGAATTCGTGTTCCTATCCTTATAAATTCAACATGCGGTATAGATCTGAGTCGTTCAAGCAGCTTACCTATTTTTTTATCAGGAAGAAGTAGGGGATCTCCTCCACTAATTAAGACATCTCGAATTGAAGGAGTCTTTTCTATGTAGGCAATAGCTTTTTCATAGGCTGGATGAAAATCGTAGCTTTGTGCATTTGAGACAAGTCGGCTTCTTGTACAGTATCTGCAATATGCTCCACAAAAACTAGTCACGAGAAACAAGACTCGATCAGGGTATTTATGCACCAATCCCTCAACCGGCATATGTGGTTCTTCACCTACTGGATCTAGCATTTCTTCGGGCATAATAACCCTTTCTGCCGCTCTTGGTATAACTTGTTTTCGAATAGGGCAATTAGGGTCCTCTCTGTCTATTAAGTTGAAATAATGAGGAGTGATAGACATCAAAAGCTTTTCTTTTGAGAACTGGCAGCCATCTTTCTCATCTTCAGTTAAAGTTAGAAAGGCCTTTAGGTCATCGAGAGTTCGAATACTATTATTGAGCTGCCATGACCATTTATTCCAATCTTCTTTTGCAACATTTTTCCAAAGTCCTTGACCCGAAGGCCAATTTTTTAGAGCATCTTGAGGGTACATTTTTATAACCTTTTCTAAGTTAAAACATAGAGACTAGAATAAAAGAAATAATGAAGTCAATTTAAATTCAGTGAATCAGAATTAAGTGTATTTTATAGTTCAAGCAAGGTTTGAAAAAATGAACTGATATAAAATACCAATGTATTTATCCTTTATATTTATGAAAGTGGCTTCTAATTTTTTAAAAGTATTTTATGTTTATACCTCAGATTATTGTGACTGCTGCACGTCCTTCTTTAGCCTTTTGAGTAAAGATGAACAATTAAGGAGCATGAGTTTTAAATTTGAGAATTTGAAAAAGAATTATATTATTTCTCATGGATTAATGCGTTGTTTTCTCTCCCAGTTTACTGGAATTGATCCTTCAGAGATTGAGTATAGTTTTGGCCCATTTGGTAAACCTTTTCTTGTGAGTGGAGAAATACGTTTCAACATGTCACATTCACATAATGCAGTAGCTTATGCTTTTTCTAAGAAAGCTGATGTGGGTATAGATATCGAGTATGTTAGGCCGAATGTTACTTTGGATCAATTACCCTTGGATTTTTTGAGTGAACTTCAAATCGAAGATTTTTTTTTGATTGATCAAAGTGAAAATAAAAAGAATTATTTCTATAAAAAATGGTCCCAATTAGAGTCTTATTTAAAAGCCCATGGAATAGGAATTGGCCATAAAATTAAAGAAATAAAATTCGATTTTATCAATTGGAAGTGTTATGAAATTTCAATTGATAAACCTTATGTAGGCTTTCTAACTTATCAAAGCATAGAACCCATTTTAACCCCTCAAATGGGAACTGTATCTAAAGAAATGATACACGGGATAATCAATAAATTTATGTCCAAAAAACTGAAGAGCGAAAATATTTTGATCTAGACATTAAGTATTTGTTAATTAAAATTTATGGAGCTAGTACTACTTTATGTGTTTTAACCCTTATTTTGAGGTCTGATGAAAACTTTATTCTTCCTATTTACGATACTTACGATGGCTGTATTTCAGTCTATTAGCTGCGAAATCTTTTTAGATTGTTTACCTGGAAGGGAGAGTTATGAAGGCCTTTCACATATTCAATTTGGAACTACAAATGTCTTTTTTTATATGTCTCAAGAAAAACGAAAACTGATTAAAAAAATAGTGGAAGAGGTTAATCAGGAAAAAATTAAATTAACTGTAGATATTAATGATTATGACTGTTTGACCACTGAAATTTCTGCTATTGCTTCGAAATATCCAAATCCGATTAGTTATCAAAATAATCAACCTGTTTTTGCTGACCCAGAAGGACATCTCACTTTGGATGCATTTGCCGAATCTTTGAAAGATCTTATTTCAAAAGAGCTCAACTTAACTATGCTTGGAATGTCCAGAGAAATAAATTTCGTAGTGAGTCAAGACGCTCATAAATTCCATCAAGATCAAACAGCAAACCAATTTGATTTTTTGAATCAGCGTGATTCAAAGTTACCTCCTCTTACAATTATTCAAGACTTAACTCTTGTAGATTGGGATATGTCAACGGATACTTTTTCTGCAACCATTGTTCAAGACTGTGATTCCAATGATCGTTACCTATTAACCCTCTTCCCAAAAGAAGCCGTCGGGATGTTATTTACGCAATCTCCGTCCTATTTGAATCGAGAGGCTCACCCGAGTTACTCCGTTCCTACTATTTTTCCATATCACGCAGTTTTATCTCCAATAGATAAGTTGGCTACAAAAACTTCAGGCTCATCAAAAGGTAAACGACTAAGTACAGTTTTAAGAGGAGTTGTGTCTGAACGAGAGTTGGAAAATTTAAAGGAGAATTCTCAAGAATTATCTCTTAACCGTCCGATTGCTTTAGAAGATGGAAAAAAGAGGGCATTACTTTACCCTAATGGTATTTTAGTTAAAAAGCTTTTAGAAGAGACTGTCGCAATGAGGAAAAATTTGCAGTTGGAGGAAGCTTGGGTTTACAAGCACTTAGACAAAGAAAATGTTGAGATTTTGGAATTTAATAACAATGAAGTCTCTGAGCTCTGTATATCAGTAGCTGAGCAATTAGGGATTGAAAGAAAACTGATTAAATCCTCAGCTTTTTTTAGATTTATAAAAAAAGATTCAGGATTTAGTTATTTTGATATTTCAAATCTAAAAATTGATCCTAATAGCGATTTTATACTATTGAACTCTTCATTTCTTCCGGAAAATTATGATTATTTTAATATAGCTCAGGACTTTACTGCTGAAGCTTTACCTTGGATTCAACTTTATCATTTACCTCCTGAAAAAGCATTTTTAGTCCCTGGGAGTGTTTTTCATGAAATTTGCATGACTCCTATTGAGGAAATTTTATTTAGAAAGGAGAAAGTTGATACTATGATAACGGATGGCATTCACTCTATGGACAAGATCGTTACAAAAATTGATATTATAGTTTTAGAAAAATATTAAAAATTAGTCTCTAATAATCAGTTGTTTAAAGAAAATGCAAGAAGTTTGAAAACTTTACCACACTTTTATCACCATTTCCGTAAAACCCGGTCCTTTAGGGCCGGGATGTAAGGTACTTAAGTTTTAATCACTTCACCATTGAGTATTCCAACAATAGGCCTTACGTAAGCCAAGGCAACTCTTTTGAGAGGGATCTCATCGAATGCAACAAAAAGCTCTCTATATCGATTGCTAGACTCTTCTACGAGACCAGGACTTATGATATTTAAACGCACTCTTTTTGGTAATTCTAAAGGTCCACTTTTTACAAAACTCTCAAATGAAACTTTACCTTAGATACTTCTTTGTACGTTTATTTGCCTAGAGCTAATTCTAATTGACAATCTGAGTTTTTTAGTCGATATAGAAACAAATAAGGTATAACTATGATCACTCCCATTTTAATCGTTGGAGCAGGCCCTGCAGGGCTATCTTTAGCACTAGAGCTCTCCCGTCACAAAGTGCCTGTCCGTATTATTGCTAAAGAAACAGGGAGGCACCATGAGAGCCGAGCTCTGGCTTTGCACTCTAGAACCTTAGAGATTTTTGAAAAGCTAGGCGTTGTTGAAGCGATTTTAGATCGAGGAAAAAAGGTCTACAATTTTAAAGTGTACCTTAAAGATAAAGAAGCCTTAGACCTCGATTTTTCAAACCTTAAAGCTCCTTATCCCTTCATGTGCATGCTCCCTCAGTATGAAACTGAAACGGTTTTAATTGAGGAACTTGTCAAATATGATGTTCATGTAGAGAGACAAACCAAACTTCTAAATATTCAAGAGAAAACAGAAGGAATCAAAGTTTCTTTACGCAATGACCGAGGAGAAAAAGAGTCACTAACAATTCCTTTTCTTATTGGATGTGATGGCGCTCGTAGCTCTGTTAGAAGACTAATGAAAATACCCTTTAGGAGATATGGGTATGTGGGCAATTACCTTTTAGCTGACGTACTCCTATCTTGGGATCAAAAGCCTGACGCTCTGAGACGTTTTCAACATCCAAATGGAGCCGTCACGGTAATCCCCATCAAAGATCGACATTATCGTATTATGTGTGATCTTAAACCGAATCCTTGTTCTTATGCCGTGTCTGAAACGTATCTAAAGAAAGTTCTTCTGCAAAGGGTTCCTAAAGACTTAGAAGTAGAAGACATTGAGTGGATGAGTGACCAAAAACTCAGTTATCGTGAAGCTGAGCAGTTTAGATGCGATCGAGTTTTTTTAGCAGGGGATGCAGCTCATGTGCACAGCCCTATCGGAGGACAGGGGCTCAACTTGGGGATTCAAGATGTATTTAACTTGGGATGGAAGTTAGCTTATATCACTAAATACCAAGTCAGAAGTAAACTACTTGCCAGTTATTCAAGAGAGAGAAAGCCAGTTGTTCAGTATATTTTAAAAACAACTCGTAGACTCATGGACCTAGCATCGGGATCAGGATTTTTTTCAAAGCACTACCAAGACATACTTTTTACTCTCTTCAATAAAACTTCTACTTTAAAGTTCAAGACTCTTTCTGATGTATCAGGACTTGCAACCAAATACAAAAAAAGCCCCATTGTAAAGTCTCATAGAAAGTGGCTCTTTTTTATCCCTTCTATAAAAGCAGGATCTCGATTTTCTGATGGGAATCTCATCAATCCTAAAACAAGACAAGAGATACGTCTTTTCTCACTTATAAAAAATACTCAGCATCATTTATTTATCTTTTGTAGACGAAGGCATCTTGTAAAAGCAAAGGGACTCCTTCAAAATCTTAATGCTAAATATTCTGAAGTCTTGGGTGTGCATTTGATATCTCCAGATGAAGAGCTAGAAGTAGAGCGCTACTGGATTGACCAGGATCGAGAGATAGCAAAACCCTATAGACTCTGGTACCCCTTCATGATCTTAGTTAGGCCTGATGGATATATTGGATTAACGGCAAAGGGATTCTCCAAAAAGAAAGTAGACTTCTATTTTGAAACCCTTCTATCAGCTTCTTTTTAAAAAGATTACTCTTGGTTTGAATAGGCCCAATCTAAAATCGATTGGGTGTAAATTTGTACCATCTCATCAATTCTTTCATCTCTGTTTTCGAAAAGAGATTTGGCTTGGATATAGTTATCTTGTAAAAAGGGCTCGCAGTACAAAATGGGCCCATGAACCAAGCGAGTTAGCATTAAATTGCGATGATAGACTCCTGGCAAATCGACTGGATAGGTGGCTTTGAGACCAAATCCTGGGCTAGTTGCTAAAGGTAGGTTTAATACTTGTTGAGTGTAGCCTTTGGCAATAGAGGCGAGCTTTAGAGATTGTTCTATATCATTTGTGACAAGTAGGCGCACAAATTCATAACGAGAACGCTCATCTTTTAAAGAGGACTTACGAAAGGGCTCATCTTTTAAATTTCCTTTTTGAAAAGCTCCAGGTACAAAAAACAGGGTATAGTCTGCTTGTGTTCCAGGGGTATGTCCTTGATTGTCGTATCCGACTCCTAAATTGTAATGACAGGTTACTGTGACATGCGGAGCAAAGGCATTAATCAGCTCAGCTCTTCTCTCAATATCTAAAAAATTATAAGTGCTCTTAAAAATTTGGGAGGGGGAAGCTTCTGTTTTCCAAAAACATTCTTCCTTTTTCTGTAGAAGGGGATCGTTTTGCCTTTGAACTAAAATACTGACAGCTGAATCGAAGTCCTCTTCAAGCCAACCTTCATAGCTTTTTTTGATAACAGGGGCTCCAGCATTTGTCTTTGTCAAAAGAACTTTAGCTCCCAAGCTTTTTAGCTTTTGAGCAAGCTTCTTAGCAGTGAGGAGAGCTAGTTCTCCTTCATTAAATTCGATCTCCTGATCGATACCTTTCTCTTCGCTTGGAAGCATGTGCACATACTTTTCCTCAAGGCGAGCAAATTTTCCACCCATGTGCCCCGGGTCAATGGCAACTCTAAGACCTTTTAAAGGGGTATGAGGATTTTCAAAAGAGGGAAATATTTGGACAGCCTTCTCTTTTGTTCCGAACCTTAAGGTGAATTCAGGGAGGTCTTTGAGCTTATCTTCTGGAGAAGCATAGATTGTAAGAGTCTCAGATGAAACTTTATACCAAGATGAAATTTCTTCATCCCCCTGAAGCGTTTTTTTTATTTTTGTCTCTACCCATTCTTTTGAAAGAGTTTCTTGATAACGATTAAAATCTTGAAAGTTTTCTGATAAGTTGTTGGCACTTAATGGAGAAAGGTAAATATTGAGACACACAAAAAGATTGAGAATAGAGATTGAAATGAGACGCATAATTTGATAAACTCTTCGTAAAAAAAAATAATGTTATGCGACTTTCCAAACTTTTTTTCAAGACCTTTAAAGAACCTCCTGCTGATGCAGATGTCCCTTCTCATAAACTTTTAGAGAGGGCAGGCTACATCAAACGATTAAGCAGAGGCCATTACACCTATACGCCCTTCATGTGGCGAGTTATAAATAAGCTGAAAAAAATTGTTTCAGATGAACTGGAAAAAGAAGGTTCTCAAGAAGTCTTCATGCCCCAACTTCATCCCAAAGAGATTTGGGAAGCCTCAGGAAGATGGGAAGGGTACAAAGCAGAAAAGCTCACTTATCTTGTTAAAGATAGAGATGACAATGAGTACTGTTTAGCTCCTACTCATGAAGAGGCTATGGCCCACCTTGTGAAAAACTGGATTTCAAGTTACAAGCAGCTTCCTCAAAATCTCTATCAGATCACAAACAAATTTAGAGACGAAATACGCCCTAGATTTGGTTTGATGCGCTGTAAAGAATTTCTTATGAAAGATGCTTACAGCTTCTCTGCAAATACAAAGCAGATGGAAGAGCAGTATCAGAAAATGAGAAGAGCTTACCAGAGAATTCTAGATCGTTTAGAACTTGATTATGTCATCGTTCAAGCAGACGCTGGAAAAATTGGGGGAAGTAAGTCTCAGTCTGAAGAATTTCAAATCTTAGCAGATATCGGAGAAGACACTATTCTGATTTGTGAGGACTTTGCTTTCAACAGTGAAAAAGCTCCATGCACGATTTCTCTTTATGACTACTCTGCTACTGAAGAACCTCTTGAGAAAGTAAAAACTCCTAAGATTTGCACGATCGATGCTCTCAAAGAATTTACAAAAGCTCCGATTGAACTTTTAATGAAGATCATAGTTTATAAATTGACTCACAAAGATTCTGAAGAACTTGTTGCAGTAGGAATTAGAGGGGATCGAGATATCAATCCCATCAAGCTTTCCAATCATTTTAAAGCGCTCGATATAGAACTGGCCGGAGAGGATGAAATGAAGAAGGCTGGGATTAAAAAAGGATTTATTGGGCCTGTAAATTGCCCGGTTCCTTTTGTTGCAGACTATAGTTGTAAGCCAATGACCAATTTTATTTGTGGGGCCAATGAATGGGATGCCCACTTTAAAAATGCAAATTGGAAAAGGGACTGTGAAGAACCCGTCTTTAGTGACTTTTGCCAAGCAAAAGATGGTGATCTCTGTCCTTTAGTTCCCGAAGGCCGATACAAAGAAAGAAGAGGAATAGAAGTTGGACACATCTTTAGCTTTGGAGAGAAGTATAGTTTGGCTTTAGAAGCCTTTTTTCAGAATGAAGATGGAAAGCCTAAACCCATGTTAATGGGTTCTTATGGAATAGGAATAGGGCGGCTGGCACAAGCAGCTGTTGAACAGAACTACGATGATAAAGGGATTATTTGGCCCAAAGAGCTGGTTCCTTACACGCTTTTATTGACCGCGGTCAACATTAAAGATGATGACCAAAGAGAAGCCTGTGAGGCTCTCTATAAAAAGTTCCTTAAACAAGGCGTAAATGTTCTTTTCGATGATAGAAAAGAAAGGCTTGGGTTTAAGCTTAAAGATAGTGATCTTGTGGGTATCCCTTATAAAATGATCATTGGAAAAGGGTATTTAGCTGATCAAACACTTGAAGTCGAACCTAGAGTGGGAGAGAAAATCTTACTTCCAGAGTCAGAACTTACTTCTTGGTCAAAAGAGCATCTTCTTGATTAACAAGTATGAGATAATTTCTCTCTAATGCTTTTAAGAGCTCTTCATTTATACTCAATTCTTGATTATCTATTCTGGAAACACCCTGAATCCCTTTCATTGAATTACAAATAAACACCTGCTTACTTTGAACTAAACAAGAAGGCTTTTCTTTAACAAAAGCGACCTTGAGTCCTAAATCTTGGGCAGATTCAATAACAAGTTGCAGAGTCACTCCAAAGTAGTAGGGAAGAGAGGCATTTGGAAGATAAAGTGTTTCATTTTCAACCCAGAATACGTTGGCAATTGAGGTTTCTAAAAGATGCTGCTCTTTGTCATAAAAAATCCAATCATCAAAGCCAAGAACACTTGCTTCTTCTAAAAGCTCAAGTCTTTTTGAAAAATCCACTTTTTTAAACTGAGCTAAAGGTTCACTGAAAGGTTTCGAGTAAATCTTTAGAGAGGTATGAGTTCTATGAGAATCCTGATAAGGAGTCATGTTGAAAGAAACCTCACTTTTAGAGATTCCTCTAATATTCAGTCTCCAAATCCCTTTTTGGTACAAGGGCTCATCAAGAAAGGTATAGAGAGCTTTTAGATCAAAGTCGGAAGCGGGTTCATTAAGGGCTTTGAAGTTCCAAAAAAACTTCTCAAGATGGCGCTTTAAAGCAATCGGTGATCCTTCCTTAATTTTGATGGTGCTAAAGAACAAAGCCTAAAATCCCTATTTTGAAAAGTGCTCTTATTTATCCGTAGCTTGGAGGAGGAGCCAGCATGCTATCATTTGGGGTCAGAAAGCCTCTCGGAAGAATAGGAGTAAAGGGCGGGGCTGTAGTTCCAAGCACCAGCCTTTCAGATAGAAAGGTGAATCCGTTTTGAAGTTCTATAATGAATGGGTTAAAAGCGTTAACTTGTTCTGCTAACCCTTGTATTTTAGCTGTAAGAAGGTGGTAATTTAATGTTGTACGTTCGTTTATTGGAGTTTGAAGGTGTCTACTCACCATAGTGCTCACGAAAGAACTAATTGCAACTGAAGCTGTGATTTGATAAGTCGAGTCACAATCTGGAGATTTAAAAGAAGGGTGCTGCTCTATAGCAGAATCTATTAGTCGCTTCATAGTTTCTTCGAAAGAAGGAGCTTGAGAGTAAGTATAGCCTAAAGCTACAAGTGATACAGCTGCAACCTTCGTTTTTGTACTCGTGTTTATTAGTTCTTTTGAAATGCCGACAACTGCATCTTTAGTAAAAACTAAAAGCTCTTTAGGATTAAAAGTATTTGTAAGGTAGGTAATCTGATCTTTTACAAAAGAAGTTGTCTTAGGTGTTGAGCTAGCTATTAGAGATACGGCCTTTTTTGAAAAAGAATAGGCTTTTGAGGCTCTGTTCCATGTTGCTGTCAAAAATGTTGTTCCCCAAGAGGGTGCTGCTGGAGGTCTGTCCGTTGGTGGTGTAGAATTATTAGTTTTCTCAGAAAAGTTAACTGTAGTCATAATAAGAATCCTTTTTTTATTAAATAATATACAATTAATAAATTAATTGCAATCTGATTTTGGAGATGCCTGTTCTAAATCTACTTTATATTAGATGCTTATGTTTTTGAAGAAAATGGAGTGTGCTCAGCGGATGGAGCGTGCTCAGCGGGCGGAGTTATCGGACTCATCCTCAAATCTGCTCTCATTGGGACGATTCCGAAAAGGAGCTTTGCTAATAGACCTGGTTGATTATCTATTAATTTCTTTAGTTGTAAGAATTGAATTTTATGGTCAGCTGAAGTATCAAATACAACTGCTTTTAGTGCCTCGAAGGACGGAAGTAGGTCCTGCTGGGCTGTACTTAAGTTGGAGATAGCCTGTGCAATTAAAGCCATATGTTTATTCTGGAGCATGTCTTGACGATTCAGCGCACTAACTATATTACCAATAGTAGTTTGTGCATTATTTATCATGCTCGTTCGTGTGCCCTGATGGAGGGTTCCTATCTTCTGATTCAGGTCACTAAAAGGATTTTTTTTCATAAGTGGAGCAATAGTTTGCATAGCTACAACACTCCCTAGAAGGACGTGGAGTAGATCATAAGAGCTCTCTTTTGAGGCGGGCTGATGAGTAGAATGTTCAGCCATATAATCAAAGATTCGACCTGCTACATTCTCAAAAGTAGGGGCCTGGTAATAGGCGGTGCCTAAAGTTACAAGGGCTACAGCTGTAACACACTGTTTTGTGGTTATATTCGAAATATTCCTTTTTAGGGAGCTTGAAAAAGAGTATATTTTTTCTTTATTTGGGAGCGAAACACGTTCGGGATCAAGTGAAGTTAAAGGGTAGATAACTTGATCTTTTAAGAAGGAATAAACACTTGAAATTCCATTGGATGCTGCATTTGAAAGCGGTGATGTCCAAGATGAGGCCTGGGACCTTATAGTTGCTGAGGAAGGTGTTATTGTATTCACAAAGAGCCTTTTTTATTAATTAGTATTTAGTTTTTATTAATAGAAATCACTGTTTTGCAATTGATTTCTAACCTAGACCTAGAGAATTTATCCTCCTAAAAAGGGTAGTTAAAATTTCCATTAAATAAAAACTTTTTTTTAATAATTTAACGACGTATAGCAAAAAGATTGGAAGGAGGTTATCGCATGTACAAATATCTGCTTTTAAAAAAGTGGATTTTAAGAACGCTCGTTATCGTTTTAGGAGGGCTTTCTTTGGGCTCCTGCTCGATTCAAAGTCAGAGAGCCGAGATTTCTAAACCTCTGGATATTGACCTTTCAGTTAGAGAAGCCTTTCTTTCCAAAGATTTTATTCCCTCTGATTGGACTTCAGAAAGTTGGTGGGAGATGTTTAATGACCCACAACTCAATCACTTCATTGAAACGACTCTAACGAATAATCCAACGATTCAAGCCGCTGTTGAAACCGTTGTCCTAGCACATGACTCTGCAAAACAGGCCTTTTCACCTTTACTCCCTTCCGTTGATGCTGAATTTAAAGAAGCTCTCTTTGCCTTTGACTGGAGAGGAGATGGAGTGAAGGTTCCCGCAGCACTCGATGCTCTTTTACCCAAGAATATATTGCCTAACTGGATCAATTTTCTAGGCTACACGCTGAGCTTTAAATGGAGCTTAGATATTTGGGGGAAGCAGACCAAGCTCTACAAGGCTGCTCTAGATGATATGAAAGCTCAACTGGCTAATGCAGCCTATAGTAAGCTACTTCTCAGCGTTCAAGTCGCGAATAGCTACATGGCCCTTCAATATCACCTACAAATGAAAGGGGTGCAAGAAGAGCTTTTACAAGTTCAAAGCGATATGCTCTTAATTTATGAGCAGATGTTTACCTATGCCTTAGCCGATGAGATGGATATTCAGATAAGTCAAAAAAGTGCAGCTCAAACTCGTCTTCAACTTCTTTCTACCTCAGAAGATATCACTAAAAAACAATACGAGCTTAAAGTCTATATGGGTATCAGCCCTGATCAAGCAGATCCCATACAAATGCCAACAGCTTGCTTTGATCAACCTTTTCCTCTTCCTGATCAGGTCTCCTTTGACCTTTTAGCAAGACGGCCTGATATCGTTACTAAAATATGGGCCATACAAGCAGCTACAAAACGGGTGAACTCAGCTAAAGTAGCTTTCTTCCCCTCTATTGATTTAGCCAGTTTATCGGGCTTTTTTGATCTCAAATACAAAGATGTTCTGGAACCTAAAAGCTGGTTTACAAGTATTATTCCAGGGGTGACTCTGCCTCTGTTTCATGGGCTTAACTTAAGAAATAAACTGAAGTACAGCTTAAGGCAGTACAATTTGGCAGTCTATGACTACAATCAGCTGCTTTTAAACGCAACTCAAGAAGTTGTAGAGAGTATGATTTCTTTTCAAATAGCAGGTCAAAGGATAGAAGAACAAAAAGGGATTTTAGGTGCTAATGAAACTCTTTTAGAGCTTTCAGGGATGCGCTTTGAATATGGGTTAAATACCTATTTGCAAGTACTAGAGAGTGAAATCATCTCTTTGAATGATCATATGACCTATGTGCAACTCGTTGAAATGAGGCTTTTAAGTATCTTAAGTCTCATTAAATCAATAGGGGGTGGATACAACAATCCAAACGCCCAAATAGATATGGAGCAAGATTTTATTTATGAATGAAAACGTCGATCAGAAGCTAATTGAAGACAAAGGGCCTGTGAAAAAAAAGAAAACAGCTCTTTTTATCGTACTCGGGGTTATAATCCTATGTGCATTAGTTATCTTCTTTTATTGGTTGATTTGGGCCCGCTTTACTGTTTCAACGAATAGCGCCTATGTCAATGGAAACACTGTTGAAGTCTTTCCTCAAATTAACGGTAGTATCACCACTGTCAATGTTCAAGAAACCTTCCATGTTAAACAAGGAGATATCTTAGTAGAACTTGACCCCACTGACTTTGTCATTGCTTTCGAAAATAGCAAGTCTGTTTTAGCAAATACAATAAGAGATGTAGTACAGAAATTTGATAGGGTCTATCAACTACAAGCAAATGTTCAAATGCAGCAAAGTCAATTTGATCAAACTGTCCTGAACTATCAACATAGGGAAGTCCTCGTACAGATAGGGGGGGTAACCCTTGAAGACTACCAAAATTCTGAAACTGATATGCGGGTAGCACAAGCCTCTTTAAACCATTCTATCGAAGATTTAAGAGGATCAGAAGCTCAAATCTATAATACAACGGTGCCCACGCACCCTCTTGTTCAAGAAGCTATGGATAGTGTAAGGTCTGCTTGGGTTGATCTGCAGCGTACTGTCATTCGAGCTTCAGTCGATGGATATGTAGCCCTTAAATCAGCACAGGTTGGAGAAACAGCTTCTCCTTCATCTCCTCTCTTGTCTATTGTTCCACTTAACGATGTTTGGGTGAATGCTAACTTTAAAGAAGTGCAACTTAAGAAAATCCGTATTGGACAACCTGTTAAAATTATCAGTTCCTTATATGGTAGCAAAGTTAAATACCAAGGATCGGTCATTGGAATATCACCGGGGACAGGAAGTGTTTTTTCAGTTATACCTCCTCAAAATGCAACAGGAAACTGGATTAGTATAGTGCAGCGAGTACCCGTACGAATCTCTTTAAATTCTAAGCAACTAGAAAAGTATCCCTTGAGGCTTGGCCTCTCCTTAAAAGCAACGGTTGACTTGCATGATGAAGAAGGTGAGGTTTTAACGCCTCTTGAAAGTACTTTCCCTATTTATCAAACTTCAATTTTTCAAGATCAAATATATGGAGTAGAAGGCATTATTGATCAAGTTGTGCAAGACAACATTAATCCAAACTGTGATGACTAGTCTATGGATGAGAAATACGAGATAAAAGGCATTTCCTTTATTTTAGTCGCTCTAGCTATTGCTCTTTGTACTTTTATGCAATCTTTAGATTTATCCATTGCGAATGTGGCTGTCCCTTATATGGCAGGAGATTTAGGAGTCAGTGTAAGTAGTGGAACTTGGGTCATTACCTTTTTTATGGTGGGAAATGCCATTGTTCTTCCCATCTCAGGGTGGCTTGCTGAAAAAGTAGGCTCTATTCGACTCATTATTGTTTCTTCTATTTTATTTGGAGTGGTCTCATTCTTATGTGGCATCTCAGTGAATTTCCCCATGCTTATTGTAAGCCGTTTTTTTCAAGGAGCTGCTGCAGGCCCTTTGATTCCAACAAGTCAAGTTCTTCTTATGAAGGTATTTCCAAAAGGAAAAGAAAATATGGCACTGGCTCTTTGGGCCATGGTCCTTTTAGTGGGACCCATTAGTGGACCTATTGTGGGAGGGTGGATTACAGAGACCTATTCATGGAGATGGATCTTCCTAATTAATATTCCAGTGGTTCTCTTTTCTTCTATAGTTCTCATTGGGCAGATGAAGAATTACCTAACTGCTATTATTAAAATGAAATTTGATTGGTGGGGACTGATTTTTCTAGTTGTAGGTATTACAAGTCTTCAAATTTTCTTAGACCAAGGTAGGCAATTAGATTGGTTCCATTCAAGCACTATTAAAACTCTATTTTATACAGCTGTTATCTCTCTAACCCTTCTTGTTGTACATGAATGGAATTGTGAAAAACCTCTCATCGATATCCGTTTATTTAAAATTAGTTCTTTTGCTATTGGAACAATCGTTTTGAGTCTTTCTTTCATGACTTTTTTTGCTCCTATTGTCATTACCCCACTTTGGTTAGAAGGGGTGATGGGATACACTTCGTTTAAGGCGGGGATCTGTCTTTCAAGTATGGGGATTTTACCTTTTATTTTTGCTCCCCTTGTGGGAAAAGCTATGGGAAGTGGGCGTTTAAAACTCCTCGTTGGAACTAGCCTTATTTTGATGGCGATAGTTTCCTACTTCTACACAAAGTTCAATACAGATGCGACTATGTTTCAAGTCGCTTTATCACGTTTTTGTTTTGGATTTGGAATGGTTTTTTATGTGGCACCAGCAACGGCATTGCCATTAGTTCAAATTCCAGCAAACAAGATTTCAAATGCTTCAGGGATTCTACAGTTCTTTAGGATTTTTATGAGCGGAGCTGGAACTGCTATTTATACAACTATTTGGAACAACAGAGCGACTTTCCATCACCAAGCCCTAGGAAGTAATCTCACCCGATTTAATGAAAATATTGTTCAATTTAAGACACTAGTTATGGAGAAGTTTGGATTTAATCTTGCTCAATATTATAGCTCTTTAAATAGCATGTTGGACAACCAAGCTTATATGCTTGCAACCAACGATGTGATGCTCTTAAGCGCAGTTTCTCTTTTATTGCTGTTTATTCTTCTTTACTTTGTACGCGTGACTCCTAAAGAGTGTCGTCAAGCAAATGCCACTTCTACATCCTAATATACATTTTTAGATTAATATTATTAAATATTGTTTATGTTAATAAACAGCATATGTTAATTAATCGATTTATATTTTACACTATAATTCAGTTAACAAATGAGGTTTTTATTATGTCTATTTCAGCGTCAACCCTAAGTCCCAAATTTTTAGGAGCAGAAGCTCTTGTGAGTCAAAAACTTTCAGGAACTAAACTGGACAAAGAGTTTGCTAATGCTTTTGAACGTTTAGATCTCAAAAAGGCTACAGAGCTAGTCAAAATGGGGGCTAATCCTAATCAAGAGATTACTTTATCAAAGCCACTTGTTGCTGAATTTTTAAAGCTGTACACGCTTTGTGATTGCTGTGGCCCAGTTAACCCTTATGACGGTGCAATTGAAGAGTTTTTAGCAGATGATGAAAACTTTCAATCTGCAATTAATGAATTCTTTGATGGAGAAACGTCGTCTTCTGCCATTTTTCTTTCTATGACCTTAAAAAAAGAAGACTTTTCAGTTCTACTCCTTGAAAAAGGTGCTGAAACGCTATTCAGGATAGGTGAACTGGAATCTAACCTTCTGCAATTAGCATCAATGATAAATCTTCCTAAAGTTGCTGAATTTGCACTACAAAACACTTCGTACAGAGTAGATGAGACTGAAAATGAAGAGGTCGCTCTTCCCCCCTTTCTCTCAGCAGTGATGTTTGGTAATCTAGACATTATTAAATTGTTTCTTGAGATGCGTCCAAATCAAGTAGATTCAATGATTTTGGATCTCTTAGCAAATGAAGAGTTTCAAGATGAAATTGAAGATGGAAACTTAAAGCTGATCGAAATCAAAGAGCTACTTGAAGAGCATCTTAAGAGAAAAGAAATCACTTCAGCAGTACGAGTTTAATCTAAATGGGTGGAGAGCAAAAGTAAATGCTCTTGCCCACTTTTGTAGGACTCTTATACAAAGAATGCAAATAACCCTCTAAAAGAACAGACCTACACTAATGGATTTTCTTTAAGTCTAGGTACAGGAGGGAGTTCTTTTGGAGTCGGATACTACTTTTCAAACATTTTATCATCTCCTTGAACTTTATTATTTTTTTTATTCTTTGTTTTTCGTAAGTTATTTGTCTAAAATTTACAAACATAATGGTAAAGGATCTCTTGGATTCATTTTTAAAAAAACACTTTTTCTTTCTCCGACACGGAGAAACAGACTGGAATTACAAAAAGCTTTGCCAAGGGCAAAAGGATATTCCCTTAAATAAAAAAGGGCTTCAAGAAGCAAAAGAATTTGCTGTAAAAAGTCGCAATTTGAATATAGGTTGTATTGTTTCAGGTCCACTAAATCGAGCTTTAGCAACGGCAAAAGAAATTCATAAAGTCCATTCTGATACAAAGCTTTACATTGCTCCTGAGCTTTCTGAACGTTATTGGGGAAGCATAGAAGGAATGACAAGTGAGGAAATGTACTCCCGAGAAATCTTAGAAGAAGAAGATCCTCTTTATTCTCAAGAACAAGGAATTGAACCAAAGTCTTCATTTCGTCAAAGAGTATCGCAAGGTATTATTATCGCCCAAAAGTATCACCCTCATCCACTAGTTGTAAGTCATGGTAGAGTTTTTCGTGAACTCTGTTTTCTTCTGGGAATACCCCCATTACGTCAATTGCCAAATTGTCAACTAATTAAAATTTTTCCAAGCGGTAGTTCTTGGGAAAGCTGTACCCTTAAAGAGAATTTATTATGAAGCCGCTAATGAAAATAGTCGTATTTATTCTTTTTTTTTCAAATTTACTTAACGCTGATTTTTGCCAAGAAATTTCAAATGATCTTCGGATTATAGTTCAAAAGCTTGATAGTGATATTGGTGAGTTTGAATCTGTTATCCCTTTTCCTAATCAAGGGGGATCTTTCATTAACCAAATTTTTTTAGTCAATACCGATAAAGGGCATAAACTTGTTCTTAAAGTCGAAAACAAAAATTGGGAAAGAGAAAAAACTCTTAATGAAGTAACGAATCTTGAATACATAAATCGACACACATCAATACCTGTTCCAAAAGTACTTGCTTATGAAAGTGCAATTAGTGATTCACTTATAGATCAAGAATATATTCTAATGGCACAGATGAAAGGGACGCCTTTAAACCTTGTTTTCGATCGTGTTTATTCTAATCCCAACCATTATGTTTATGTTTTGGAGCAATTAGCGGATATACTCGCTGAGTTAAAGAAACATCCCTTTTCTAAAATAGGGTGTTTAAACAATTTAGATGCTTTTACCTTAAAAAATCCCATAGATTTTGGAAATTCAAGTGATAAGACTCCTTGCAATTCTTTTTCAGAATATGCGCAAAGATGGCTATCTTACTATCTGACAGAAATGAAAAACCTCAAAAATGCTGGACACCAAAACTCCGAATATTTTGAAAGATTTATCCCTCAAGTCGAAAAATTAATATTTTCACCGTATTTATCGTGCCTTAATAAGCCCTCTGAAGTTTTTCCTTTTTCTCATCAAGATTTTGTAATGAAAAATATTCTAATAGAGGGTGCTGAAATAACTGGAGTTTTAGATTGGGAATGGAGTGGTCCCGCAGTATCTGAATTTGAGGCGAAAACGGGCTGTGATTTTCTAAAAACCTCTCAAGACATTGCTCTTTTTAACAAAATGTTAGAACAAAGAGGAGTCTTTAACTTTTTTGATTCACCTCTGCCTGTACGAGAACTTTTTTATCAATTAATGGGTGAGCTGTATAGCCTTATTTCTTGTTATGAGTGGGTAGAAGGTAAGCTTGAACATAGTGCAAAATTCATAAATCAAAAGTTAGAACAGCGGCGAGTTAGAAATTCTAATAATTTTGATATGAAAGCCTATGTTGAAGAAATATCTACAACACTAGAGAAGCATTTTTTTGAAATAAATAAGGAGTTACAATGAAGCGCATCCCAATTCTGTTTTTTTTATCACTAATATCGAATCTTTTACTTGGAACAGAATTTTTACAAGAAGAGGTAGATACAGCTCTTTCACATATTCAACATCCTAAAAGAGAGTGGGTCAATCAACGTTTTACTCAAAATGGAATCCCTATTTTGGATGTAGCGATTATTGGCGGCGGTCAAACAGGTCTCACTGTAGCTTTTTCGCTAAAGCGTCATTGTATTCAAAACATATGTATATTCGATAAAAATCCGAAAGATGCTGCTGGATCATGGATTAATATTGGCAGAATGAAAACACTTAGAACTCCAAAAACAACAACAGGCCCAGATCTTGATATACCGATATTGAGTGTAAAAAATTGGTTTTCCAAAAAGTATGGGGAGCAAAATTGGGAAGATTTAGATTACGTGCCGAGACTTGTTTGGCATAATTATTTAAATTGGTATAGAGACGTTTTGAAATTACCTGTTCAGTTCAATAGCCAAGTCGGTCCTTTGTCTTGGGATGAAGTAAATCAAGCTTACCGATTTATTGTAAACAAAGGGCCTAGTGAAGAGGAAGTATTTGCTAGGAAAGTTATTTTAGCAACAGGTTTAGATGGGTCTGGAGAGTGGATGGTGCCTCAATTCATTAAGGAGAACCTTCCAGAATCTCGTTATTCTCAAGCAGTATGGCCCTCTGAAGAAGGCTCAATCAAAGGAAAGTCTATTGCTATACTGGGCGCAGGTCCCAATGCTTTTGATTTGGCCCTTGAAGCCAATCGTATGGGGGCAAAAGATATTCAGATCTTTTCAAAAAGAGAACGTCTTGTAACCCTACATTGTTTTAAATGGGGTGAGTTTACAGGGTTCATGAAGTGCTTTACTGATCTTAATGACGCTCAAAAGTACAGCTTTGCAGCACGAATGTATGAAATGGGGCAACCTCCAGTTCCTGAGCGAGTGGAAAGTACATTTAAATTGCCAAATTTTAGAATGCATTATTCAAGCCCTTGGATAAATGCCTACGAAGAAAATGAGAAGGTGACTATCGTTACACCTACCAAAGACTATCAAGTAGACTTCTTAATTCTCGCAACAGGTTGGCGTTGCAATCTTGAGTCAAGGCCTGAGCTCGTCCATCTTGTTGAAAAAATTGCAAAATGGGAAGATAAGTATAATCCTCCCTCAGATCGTAACTATGAAAAACTACTTCAATTTCCATATCTTGGTAGTGGATTTCAATTCACCCCTAAAGATCCAGAAAAAGATGCTCACCTTAATTCATTATTTAATATGACAGGTGGTGGTTTAGTAAGTAATGGCTTTTGTGCAGGTACAGGGCTTACTGGAATGAAATACAGTATTAATCTCATCATAGATGAGATCTGTCGTCAATTTTTCTTAGAAGATGCAGAAAATTATTACAGTTCCTTTGATAACTACAATCAAACGGACTTTGATGAAAGCTGTTATTTGAATTTGACGTCAATGGATCTTGATCAAAATTAAGCTGCTTTTCTTTTTCTATGAAGCTTTTTAATTTCTTCAAACTTCTCAGAGCTGTAACTGATTGTTGCAGCTAACATGATCGTCATCCATATGATGGATGTGTAGACATTGAACGCATTGACTGTTTGCGCACCAATCGATACCGTTGAAACCCTAGAATCTCCTCCAGTAGACATCGTATCAAAGGAATAGACGAGTAAATTTAAAAATATGGGTTGCTCTTCAGGTATGCTTAAGCTGGAAGGATCATGAAGGAGAAGTAAGTAATAAATACCGGTAAAAATCAACGCAAGAATCGTATAGCCTATAAAGTAGATGAGAAAGGGCTTAAATAGAACCTCTATATAATCAATGACTTTAGTGAATATTTTAGAGACGACATCCAGATAGAATTGAAAGAGGATTCCTCCAACAGAGCCAAATACGATTCCCATTAAGAAACCCATTGTTAACACCCAAGCCAAGTGATCACTGAGATTCTTTACAAAAATGATCAGTAGGACAATAGAGCAAATAGATAAAGCATTTAAAATAGAGAAAAAGATCGTACGCCATTCGTGTTTTTTTATGATAAATGTAAGCCATGTTAAAATAGCAAAAGCGACTACAAAAGTTCCCAAGAAAAAGAAATCATCTCGAATATTATAAACATCGTCAATAAAATCTAAGAGAATGAATGCAATTGAAAAAAACATTCCAAAAATAAGCGCTATTTGAAACGCAATAAAAGAACCTGCTTTATAGCAAATCTGATGGATATAGACTGCTAAAGTGATAAGCGATACGAAGGCTGCTTCTAAAATGGACGTTGTGCCGGCTAAAACAAGGGGAAAAACAAAGGCCGAGCTTAAGCAAGCTCCAACGACAATTTGAATGCATTTTTTCATATGAAACGAAAGATAGGTTAAAAAAATATTTTTAGCACATGCCTATTATATTTCCAAAACTTATCTTTTTAGCTGGCTTATGGCCTTCTTAAAAGGAGAGCCCTTGTGACAGGTCTCTTGATATTCTTCCTCAAGTAGAGAGTCATAGGTAATAGCTCCTCCCAACTGTAATTCAAGAAAGCCTTCTTTAAAAACTCCTGTTCGAATGGCAACATTGAAATCAAAGTCTCCTTGACCTGTTAAATACCCTATCGATCCGCAGTAGATATGTCGGGGCCTTTTCTCAAGCTCATTAATGATTTGCATGCTGCGTATTTTAGGACACCCAGTAATAGAGCCTGCAGGAAAGCATTTTCTAATTAAATCAATGGGATGGAGGTCTAAAGCGCGTCCTTCTATGACAGATTCTAAGTGAAAAACATTTGAAAGCGTTAAAAGCTTTACTCTATTAAGACAGCGCACAGAGCCAATTTCAGAAACACGGCCTAAATCATTTCTCATAAGGTCACAAATCATCATGAGTTCAGCATTTTCTTTAGGGCTCTTTAGAAGCTTGTCACGCTGTAAGAGATCATATTCTGGGCGATTGTCCCGAGAAATAGTCCCTTTAATAGGACGAGCCTCTAAACGCCCTTGAAAAGAAGAGAGGAACCTCTCTGGAGACGCTGAGATAATCTGAAAGGGACCGTAATTTAAGTAGGCCGAAAAAGGAACGGGGTTAATTTGAGTCAAAGATGTAAAAAGTTCAAAAGGGGAAAGGTTTGTCTTTTGAATAAGAGACCTTGATAAGTTAACCTGGTAGATATCTCCACGTCGAATATAGTCTTGAGCACGCTCCATGCTTTTGATGTAATTTTCTGGAGTTTCTTGCTCTTCTTCTTCAAAGAAGTGTTCTTTTTGTTGAAAAAGTATTTGAGGAGGGTTTTTTAAAAAATCCTCCCAAAAGTTCTCCTTAAAAAAATCTGCAATTGAGGACCTCTTTTCCAAGACCTTGCTTTGAAATTCAGAGCGTAAAACAACTATGAGCTTAGAGCCTTTTTGTACAAGAGTGATTGCTGATTTTTGAAAGTAGGCTAATGGATAAGGAGAGTTAGAGTGGGGGAGTATCAAGTGCTCATCACTGTAAGCTCCCATCTCATAACTTAAAAACCCAACCCATTCAGGGAGAGAGGATCCTGAGCTTTTGAACTCTCCCATCTTCTTTTTTAAAGTGTTCCAAGGATTAAGTTCTGATCGAATGGAAATTTTTTTATAAGGAAAAAGAAATAAATAAGAAGTCGCATTTTCATGGTGATCACTTGAAAAAAGAAGGGTCGTTCCTAAGTAATCTGAAAAAAAATGAGCCCCTTTAAGCAAAAAAGAATGGGCTTCAAGGGGACTTTTAAATTCAAAAGCCACCATGAGAGTTATTCAGCGTGATTCATATTATGATAGACTAAGTCAACATCTTCTATGCTTTCAATCCACTCAACTAAGGCGTGGTTGGATTTTGAAATCTCTGAATCACAGTCAACAAAAACTTTTGGAATCATTGTAATTGCAGATTCTACAGAAGGAATTGACTTGGCAAGAAGGGCTTCTTTAACTTGGTATAGTTCATCAGGAGCTGTAATTACCATAAAGAGCTCTCCATCTTGATCAAAATCCTCAGCTCCACATTCAATAGCTTCAGCAAAAACTTTGTCTTCATCAAGCTCGCCTTTCTCTATCTGAATGACTCCTTTGCGATCGAAGTTAAACTGTACTGCGCCTGGAGTCGCTACAGTTCCACCACGCTTATTCGTTGCAATACGAATTTCTGAAGCAAAACGATTGCGGTTGTCTGTCATCCCTTCAACTATGATTCCAACGCCTCCATGACCGTAAAGCTCATAAGTGACTTCGTCATAATTAGACTGATCTTTAGAGGATGCCTTTTTAATATTCCGCTCAATGTTTTCATTGGGCATATTAGCATCTTTAGCTTTTTGAAGAGCGAGCCTAAGGCGGGTATTACTCTTAGAGTCACTCCCTCCTTCTTTTACTGCGCTAATAATTTCTTTTGCTAAGCGAGAGAAGATCTTTCCTTTTGCGGCGTCAGCTCTTCCCTTCTTGTGCTTGATATTGGCCCACTTGCTATGGCCTGCCATAATAAAATCCTATTTGAAAAATAAACGTCGTGATTTTTTTTCCCATGCAACAGCTTCTTTAAAGTGCTTAAATTGCTTTTCTTGAGCTTTGAACTCTGGGGTGTGAATACGCGTACATGAAACTCCCATATACGGTTTATGAACCTCATGGAGCATTTCATGGTAAATCACAAAAGCCACATAAAACTCCGGGCAAACACTGCGGTCTAGAAGACGGTGAACTTTGATGAGTTTTAAAGAATCACTGTAGAGTCCGTAGGTCATTGTGCTGCCTTTTCTCTTATTAGGAGTGCCATACCAGGTAATATTTAAGTTCAACTGATTGTCGAAGTAAGTCTTATTTAAATGTTGGTAGATCAACTTTAAATCGTATACTCGTCCCAAAGTAGAGAGCTTATCTAGATTTAATTTCTTTTCATAGCCAAATCGAGGGAGCTGAGTATTGATGTAGTTTTGTAAAAGTAGAGATGAGTGGCGACTCTTTTGATTGTGGATGAAATCCGCAATCGCATCTACTATTACACCTGAAGATTTCATAAACATGCGATGAATAGACAAACGAATATACTTTCGTTTGCGTTCTAAAATGCTAATCATTGTTGTGCGATTATTGTTAAAAACTAAATCGACTTGGATCTTGCACTGAGCTCTTAAAGTTTGTTCTAAAAGGCTATTAGTCATTATGTTAACAATTTTTCCATTGATATTTTACTTCTAAATTCTCCGCTATCTTCTTTTAGCCAGTGTTTATGATAGCCCACCTCTTTAAAGCCTAGGCGTCGATAAAGAGAAATAGCAGGGTTTCCTTCAAAAACTTCGAGATACAAAGTTTCAAGGTTGAAATTTTTCTTAGCTAGTTCAAAAATATGGAGGACGAGTTGAGTGCCTATTCCCATATTGCGGTACTCCTTGTCGACAATCATACCAAAGAGACACTGATGTGCAATTTTCTTATAAGCATGTAGAAAAAGAACAGCAAAGCCAACAGGGACTCCATCGTATTCTGCAACAAGAGCACACTTCCAACGACTAAAGCCCACAAGCATTTTAACCGTATCTTCCACTTCTTTCTGCTCTTGGCAAGGAAACCATCTTAAAACACCCGGTTCTTCAAACCATTTAGTTAGATATTCGCCATCTTCTTCCGTTGAAAAACGGACATTGAGTTTTTTTAAATTCTTCATATTTATCCAAATTCTTTTAAGTAAGTTATTATGAAAGGATCGATATTTCCATCCATGACGCCCTGTACATCCCCTTCCTGGTGTCCGGTTCGTGTATCTTTAACCAGCGAATAAGGATGGAAAACATAGTTGCGAATCTGATTTCCCCAACCAATATCTTTTTTTTCACCGCTTTCATGTTTAAGCTTTTTTTCGCGTTCCTCTACTTCTAGCTCATATAATTTAGAACGTAAAATTTTAAAACAAGTTTCTTTGTTTTGCAATTGACTTCGTTGATTTTGACACGTCACAACTAAGTTCGTTGACAAATGTGTAATACGTACAGCAGAGTCCGTTTTATTCACATGCTGGCCCCCAGCGCCTGAAGCTCTATAGGTGTCAATTCGAATCTGTTCGGGCCTAATTTCAATCTCTATATCGTCTTCGATCTCGGGAGTAATCTCAACAGATGCAAAACTCGTATGCCTCTTTGCATTACTATCAAAGGGGGAAATGCGAACCAAACGGTGTACCCCTTTTTCTGCTTTAGCGTAGCCATAAGCAAAGGGTCCCATGAGCTTCAAAGTAGCATTTTTAATGCCTGCAACATCGCCATTTAAATAGTCGACTTGTTCAACTTTCCACCCTTTTCTTTGAGCCCACTTAATATACATCCGATGAAGCATCTCTGCCCAATCACATGACTCTGTGCCGCCAGCTCCTGAATTGATGCTAATAAAACAATTTTTATTATCAAGTTCACCTGAAAGCATTTTACGTGTTTCAAGTTCTGAAAGTTCAGCTTCAATGTCAGAAAGCTCTACTAGAAGATCATTTAAAAGATCTTCATCGTCCATTTCATCCGCTTCCGGAAGCATCTCTTTTGTGGTGTCAAAACGATTTTTTAAACTTTGATAGGGAACGGTCCAAGCCTTAAGCTTATTGCACTGTGAAATAATTTTTTTGGCATTTTGGTTGTCTTCCCAAAAGTCACTAGCTTCCATTTGCTTATCTAAGGCCAAAACCTCTTTTACTTTAGAAGGCAGGTCAAAGATACCTCCACATATGAAGGAGTCTATTTTCAATGGATTCTAGACGTAATTGAGTCTCTTCGTTCACAAAATACCTTCAAATGGAAAAGGAAAGAGGATACCTAAATTAACCCTGAAAGTCAATCTCATATAGAGAAAATATGGGAAGCTTAAGCAATATTCTGATCTCTATTTAAAATAATAAATATAGAGTTTAGGTAGGTAGGGAAATATCAAAAAATCCGAGAAAAGGAGCTGGAATTACTGTATTTGAGAGAGAAAAAGTCATATCTTCTTTTTGGGACAGTTTGCTAGGTTTAATCAAATTTCTATCAGCTGCAATAGTTTTGAAAGATCAATATATCACAAAAAATTAAAATAAGGGATTTAAGTAACTTAATAAGTATTATCAGACGTATCTAGAAAAAAATACACAAAGGAGTTAGTAAACGTATTTTGCACCATCAGATCTTGCAGGTGAAAGTCCGGCAGCAAAGAAAGAGCGATTTCATGCTTTAGCTAGCATTGCGGGGAAGCTTGGTGACGAGCTTTTCCGGAGCGTATGCGGCGAATCATGCAGGCCGGAATGCCTTAAGTGGCGTGAAGTGATAGAGCCTCGAAATATGTGAATCCTGGAGAGGGCGACGCGCTTGATAACGTGGAAGCCAACATCTGAATCACACCGTTAAGGCAAGGAAGATTCAGGCCCAGCGGGGTCCAAGAACCTGGCATGCATGAAGAGAACTGATGAGTAAGCTAAGGGATCTCGAAAGCTCCCCTATTTGATTAGCATCCCAAGCAGATAGGGGTACTTCTTAGCCCAGTTTGATACGCGAGGCTATAAGGATGGTTCTCAAGAATTTCAGCTCCTGTCTAAATCTTTCTTGATATTTGCCCATACATCAAAGCTCAACATCTATTATTTTAGGGAGGGGGTCAGAATCTAGTAGAAGGTTTCCAAAGCATCGATACTTTTTGTTTGACGACAATCTCGAACGAGGGTTAGCATTTGCTGTCAAATCACTAACTTGACGTGGGGAACCTATTCATGGTCAATGTTTCAGGCAAAAGGTATACCACCGTATATCAAGAAAATACCCAGTTACAAAATTTAAATAAAAAGAGCCAATCTTTTTTAGATCAAAACACTAATAGTGATGGCACAGGCTTTATTCCTGATGGACCATGGAATCAACCAATTGCCCAAGGTCTAGAACCTGTTGATTACACCAATACTGCTTCAGAACCTAACTCAACAGGCGTTGATCCAGCTATGGGTATGCTAAATATTCCTATGCTTGGTGCTTCACTTTTCAACTACATCTATTTTGGTAATACTCCTGCAGCAGATGTGAGGGTTGAACCTACAACAGTTGAGGAAGCAGAGCCTTTTTTTCTAAAGACAATGAACGACTATACACGGAATTGCCCTGAGTTCGATAAACTGTCTGAAGAACAGAGAGCCAGAATAATGGCTAGTGCTTTAGAGGCATTGGCTTCTTTAAGGCCGCAGCAAGCTGGGTTTCAGTATCCTGGTCAAAAAATGAAAACAGCAGATTTTTTTGCTGTTGGAGATAAACAACACAAAATTGGATGTTCTTTTGGTCATGGAGTGGTTACCAACGTCAAAGCCTCAAAGGAATATGCTAGTATTGTCTCACAAATACTAGAAGGCCACCAGGTACAAGGGTGTCACTGGCAATTTATGGCAGGGTTCAAAACACGTTTTGCTACATTAAAGGGAAAGAGTAATCCTAATATTGAAGGAATTGTTAAGCTTTTTAATGACCATTTTGATGAATATGGCGATGATGTTCCTTATATCCATATTTGTCATAGTGAAGGTAGTAATACAGGTGATCAGGGTATAAAAAGAATGCCTGAAGCCAGGAGAAAAAATATTCACGTTATCGCAGTGGGGCCATCAAAATGTATTGATCCAGAGCTCTGTGGCTCTGTTTTTAATATAATTAACGAGAATGATAATATAAAAAAACTTGATGAAAAGGGATATGAAAAGGCTGTTCTTTATGGGAATATTCGTATCGTTCCAGAAGATCCTTCTGTCGGACCCTTTAAGGCTCATATTTTTAAAAATCCTAAAACTCTAGCTGCTCTAGAGGAAAAATTGAAAGAATTATTTACAACTTTAAGCACTGATTGATGATGAAAAACATACTTAAATTACTATCCATAACTTTGTTTGCTTTAGCCGTTTCTGGTTTCGCCTCCAATACACCTCGAGGGGATGAAAATGTGAAAAATTTCTTAAATGAGATTTCTAAGATTATCAGGGGATGTTATGGAATAGAAACGCTTCAGAGTAGCGGTTGTCTACATGGCAAAGAGGCTTATATCTCATTTGATTTTTCTGCAGATTATAATTTTAGCGAGCTGCATGCTAAGAAAGTAGTTTTGGATACCGTGAGAGAAATCATTATTCGATTGGAGCGTTTCAATGAATTGAGCAAGCTATTGCCAAATGGAGGATTCGATCTGCGTAAAATTCAAATATCCATAAAAGTAGTCCCAAAAAAGTGCCATCGAATATTTCCTGCTATAATGCTCTTGGAATCGATAAGAAAAGATTCTCAAGAGGGTTACCAATTAGTAAGTTATGTGGAAGCAAAAGATGGAAAAATAAAATATTATGTGAAGCCCAGTAAATTTGCATCAAAAAGGGAGTTTCTATCTGAAGAAACGATAGAAGAAGCAATTGCTGATGCAACAGGCGTCAATGTAGAGGGGAGAGGGACTCTTAAGGTTCCACCTATTCCTAAAGATAACGTTATTCATACAGAGTTTATTTTTCAAAGAACGGAGCTAGCCATGAATAAAAAGTATGGAATTAAACCGATGGGCAGAAGAAGGCGTTGTGTTGACAAAATAGAGCTTCTTGACACAGGGTATGAAGTCCCTAATTTAGTTTCAAAAGAAGAGGCCAGAAACATTCTTTTTCTTTGCATAAATGAAATGCTTCATGAAGTTCATGTTGATGATGCCATTCAGCCTTATCTAGTAAAAGGGTTTGATGAAAGCAACTTGGAAGTTACCCTCTATTTAGGAGGTGTAGGCAGAAAGATTGCCTATCCAGATATAGCTACTGTATCTTATAATGGCGGAAAAATTAATTATAGATACGATGACCCAGATCATCAATGGAGCACTAAGAAATGGATAACAGAAACCTTTGAAGAGGCGCTTTCCTTAGTCGACAAAGAGAAATTAGATTTAAAACACATTTCAGCATGTTCCGAACACTATAAGTAGAAGGTATTCTTATGCAGATAGATCTAAATGGTAAGCCCCCTTATTTTGAGCAAGTAATAGTAGAAAACAAAGAGCGTGGACGGCTAGGCCAGTTGGCTATCTCGCTTCTTGATCAGAAGCAGAGTTTTGATCCTTCCTTTCTAAAGCAGTTGAGTGACAAGATAGCACAAACTCGGGTTGAATTCGAGACGTGGGAACATCCGGATAATAGCGGATTTTCTGGTGTAAAGGTAGAAGTGAAGCATGACGTCTATAGAAACCATCCCGAGAGTAAATATTCTCCTTTAGCAACTATGCCAAAAAAACGCCATAAAGCAAAATTTAACACATGGCGAGATAAATTTGAGGCAATACTCGATGAAAAGCCTTCTCAAGATACTAGTAATATGGCGATGGCAAACATTGTAAATTTGATAAAAAAAGACTACCAAGCTTTGCTTCAGGAATCAGGCAAAGCTCTAGAAAGGTGCGCAAGTAATCAGGAAGCTCGGATCGAAAATTTTATTGCTCGTTACCATTTAAGTAAAGACTTCGATGCTCATGCTCTGGAGTTATATAATTTTAGGCTTGAATTAATGAAAATTGAGGTCTCCAAACTAGCATTCTTTATTTCTTTAGAGTTTCTCTATTATTATTTTAATGAGGTAGATAAAGCTGTTATTTATGATTGTGTAGCTTCAAATCGCTTCAATTCTGTTCTTGAAGAATTTGTTATGAAACTTATTGAGTATTATGATGAAAAAGAAGACTTCGTTAACTTCCATAGCGATTTGCTTTCGACACCAGATTTCTTATATTTTTTTTGGGTTTGTGAATGTCTAGCCGATAATATGAAAATTTTAGATGAAAATAATAAGCTTTCTGATTTTCCGAAGGTAAAAAAGTTCATCGAGAATGGATATAAGTCTACCGGTATGGATAGTGCAGACTTACAAGCGCTAGCCTCTGAGCTTTGCTGTGTGGAAACAGGTCATGTAAATTTAGAGTGGCAACTTTCTAAAAACATCTCAAAAGCTCTTTTATACTTTGCCTTATTTGAAATAGAAGATGAGTATAGTCTATCGATTTATGAATAAAACTGGGTGTGCTTTAATTGAAATCATACCTGCTAAGACTTATATTATTTGTTTTAAAAATAGATTAGAAAAGGAGATTTACTTATGAGTATTCAAAGTGTTCAATCAAGTCCAATACTACAAAATTTTTTAGGTCCAGTTGATTTGGACCAAGAAATCAAAAAAGCAATTACTGCTTTTGATATGGCTTCAGTAAAAGAGCTCATATCTAAAGGTGCAAGTGGAGACCAGCGTGTAATCTTAGATTACACCTCAATGGAAAAAACGTGGGGCTGTCTAAAGGATAGGGCATTTATTCAATCGATTATTGAGGATATCTATTTAGACTTTGAAGATGAATCTGCTCTTACCAAAGAAGTCGTTGAAAATTTTCAGAAGTTAAATGAGTGGATTTTTGAGGGAGACCCTCTTTCAAAACGTTTTGTGCAGTTATTTACTAAGGTATTGGGTGAAAGACATTTGCTTTTCTATACTGAAGATGAACTCAATGAATTAGGAGCTATTAAAGATAATGTTTCTTTGCTTGAGTTTGCCGTTTTAGCAAGAGATTTAGAGCTTATAGAGCTTTTAATAGATTCTGGTTTAACTCCAAATACTAAAGAGTTTGTCAGGGCTTCATTTTTTGGAATAGAGTTTTTTACAGAGACCAATCTATCAATAACTGAGAGTCTTTTTAGCAGAGGGTTTTCTTTGGATGATTTTCTTGTGAGGGACGAAACATTAAATAAGGTTATATCTGAAGCAGAAGAAAATGAAAGTGAGCTATTATTGTCGTTCTTGAAGAAACATGAACTCTTATGTAACAAAAAAACAATGTTGGATTTATCACCGGTCCAAAAGGTTTAGCTAAACTTATGCAAAATCCCAATGAAAGGGATTAGCAACATGTTGTTGGGGGTATGACAATCACTGGAACGATAAATTACTCTATGGGTTGTTAGTTACTCATAATCAGGACGATGAATAGATTTCAATCTTTATAAAGCAATGCTAGGCGACTTTTAGTTCTTATACAGACCTCTTCGCTAAATGCTTGGCACTCACGTACAGCTAAATAAATTAAGCGAAAGTAATTCATAGCCTTAATTTTTAATTTAGCTGAAACAATTTGTATTATTTTTTCATAATTGTTCGGATGACATAATGGGTCATCTAAATACAGGATCAACACTCCCTTACCGGATGTAGAGAGTATTTCTTTGTAATTTTTTTTGTTGTCCTTTTCAAAGATCCCTTTCATAATCTTGTCTGCTTGATTTGAATTATAATCATCGATTGTTCCAAGATATTCTGTGTAAGGCTTCTCTTGAACATTTCTGGAATTAGTTGCTTTGGCTAGATTTTTACTTCTATATGCCGATCGGACTTCTAGCCAATGACGATCTCCAGAAGTAGTGGGTATGATGGCATCTGGGGGCTCTGGCATCTCAATTCTATCCGAGTCTACTTCTATACCTTCGGCCTTTAATTGAGAAATAAACAGTTTAACGCAAAACAATTCATTAGCTTTAGTATTGGTTGTTGGTATCTGTTTTTTCTCCTAAAATAGTATCTAAGCAACAGCTTCATGGACAATTTGAGCAATAGTTCGAATGGTTGGATTCCCCTTCCCTGAGAACATATTTTTAATAGTCTGTCTTGAAAGTTTTGTTCTTCGTGCCATGTCGCTTTTGTTGATTTGCAGATAGGTATCTAAAATTTCAACAAAAGATTCAGGGTCATTTTCTTCTAAACACTGTAAGAGCGCTATTGCTATTTCTTTACGGTTTTTAAGATGCTTTTTAGGATTTAGTTTAGTACCTTTATATCTAGCGCTTTTGCCTGAAACAGGTATATCGTCGATGCAGAATCCGCGATTTTTTGATGTCTTTGAGTTCTGCATTTTTTAGCACTCCTAATAATAAATAGATGGTTTCTTCGTCTTCTTTTACAAAGTATACTCTAAAACCATTTTTCCATCTCAGTTCAGCCATTCCCTCACCTAGGTTTTTAGCATCTCCGAAATGGTCGAATTCACTGATTCTATGTAGCCTGGTGTATATAAGCTTTTGCTTAGCAAGCTCAAGCTTTAATATTCATATTCATATTCCATTTTAACATATGGCCAATATATTGGCCACTGCTTTATTTTCTATGTAAGTAGCGATATAATGTTGTTTTTCCTACCCCAATAATATTGCAAATCTCCTCTATAGAGAATTTCTTTTGATCATACAGCTCTAAAGCGTGCTTTCTTTGATCTAGTCCAAGCTTCAGAGGCCTTCCTCCCGTTCTCCCTCTGGCTCTGGCTGCATTTAAGCCGGAGGTTGTCCTTTCTCTTATCAAGTTCCTTTCAAATTGAGCCAGAGAGCCGAAAATGTGAAAAATCAACTCTCCTGTTGGAGTGGATGTGTCTATGTTTTCAGTTAGGCTGTTAAATTGGATACCTCCAATCTTTAAGTCTTGGACCCAATCGATTAGATTTTTGAGCGATCTACCAAGCCTATCTAGTCTCCAGACAACTAAAGTGTCGCCTTCTCTTAAAAGCTCTTCTTTTAACTTTTTTAGTCCTGGTCTATCGGATGCAGAACCCGTGATTCTATCAGTTATAACTTTTTCACAGCCGGCTGCTTTTAAAGCATCAATTTGCAAGTCTAAATTTTGTTCCAATGTTGATACTCGTGCATACCCTAATTTCATACATCTCCATAAGTTTCATAAATCAAGAACACGTCTTATTCCGGATCTTTGATTTCGGTTATAAGATATGAAACTTTATACACCGAGAGAGAATTTGTTTTCAAAATATATTTTGTGAGAGTTCCGAAAACGACCGTTTTTGGAACTCATCTTTAAATAGATATGTAAAAAATATTAAGAGAAGAATGGCTTAAATTTTAAAAAAGCTCCACAAACGTTCGTTTAAGTGACATTCGGAAAAGGCACTAAATTTCTTAAAATTTTTCTGGTAAAAACTTTTTTTGAGTTAGCTTAATCTGATTTTCTTGTGTGATGGAATATTTCCATTCTCAAGTAGGCTCTTGGATTGCAGTAGACTTGAAGACCACTTTTTCTTGGTCCATGTAAGCCACCATTGTTGTATTGGAAGGGATCTCAATACAAAAATCTTCCTCAAAGACCACATCTTTTGCGTAAAATTTACTCTTTTTTCTGTTTTTTATCCTAAAAATAGCGTCTAAGATATACCGTTATGCACAATCTGAGCAAGGGATATAGCTCTTTCGTCTAGACGATTTCGGGTAGACTCCTTAATGAATCCAAAACAGAAATTATACCTTGTGGATCAATAGTAGCTCGTTAGTATGCCAAAGCTGGAAAGGAAATGCCTACATTTATCTTTCTCAGCTCTATGCATGTCTAGGGGTTATCCCAATGGAACTGGAATAGTAATAATTGCTACGACGCAAATTGGAATGCAAATTGGCCCCCCACCTCCTGCCAAACAAGCGATACAAGCCCAAGTGCCTATTCCAGCTCCTTGCAGCAAGAGGGATGGTCCAAATGACATAAGAGTCGGGAGGGCAAATTCTTTAAGCTTATCAATCGTTTTTTCCGAACCACCTTGTTTAAATTTAGGCATTTCTGGCAAAGATTGATAAACTTCGCTTGCGAAAGACTGAACTGATCCTAACATAATAATCTCCATCGTTTGGTTTATGTAAGTAAAAAATAATCTATGCGGTCACTATAAGAGGTTGGTTTTTTTTTGTAAATTTTTTGTAAACTTTATATAAATTTTTTGTAAATCAAAAATTTCGCAACTTATTCCCAAAAACCAAGATATCCTCAAGAGGATATCTCAAAAAAACTTGATTTTATTAAGCACTACTAGACAATAATTTCATAAGAGAAGTTAGCTATAAACATATTCACTTTATCTAATTTGTTATCTAAAGGTAACCTGATTCTCTTTTGAAATTAAAACTCAACTATGCGAGGAAATTCTTCATGACTAGCGATTCTAAGAGGGTAACGGGCGATTATTCTGATAATATGCTGGTATCTTCAAACAAAGAAATCAAGGAGCAAGAAATAATTAATAGTGATCACTATTATTCAAAAATATCTGATCTTAGTTCAAGTTGTCTTAACTCGACTATAAGCGTCATAAAAGGCGCTATCATTTGGGGTTGCTATCAAGGTGTCGTTTCTACCCTATCAGCGAATGAATCTACATTTCGAACATTTTATAATGCGATCTTTAATCCCAATGCTTTCCAAACCCTTGAAAGAGTAAAAGAACGTGCCGGATTTCTATATGAAACAGTTAATAAACTTGGGAGTCTTTTGAAAAATAGCGGAAGCCCCATTCCCAAAGATTTTACCCCATCTAAAATTAAAGTGTCTGAATGTCCTCAAAAGGAATTCATTTCGCAAATGAACAAACTATTTCCTGATTTTCATTATAGTAAAAGTTCTCTGAATCAGAAGCTTCTTTTTTTATTAACCACTACACCTATTTTAGAGGAGCTTGTATTTAGAGGTTTGATACAAGATATTCTCTTAAAAAGGTTCGCTAGGAAAGTTATCTTAAAAATAGCTCCTGACCACGTTGGTAAAATTGATAGCAAGGTATATACCTATGTGCGAGTGTTAATTACTTCTTTATCTTTTTCATACTATCATGCTCTTAATAGAGCTCTTTTACCTGACAAGTATGTAGATTCTCAAATAAAAGCTTCATTTGCGCTGGGTCTTGCTTTTGGAGGCCTTAAGGAAGGATTTGGTTTATCAGTTGCAATTGGAGCCCATATAATAAATAATTTGCCTTACCTTTTGCCTACTTTGCTCTCTGAATGTTAGCACCATCAGATCTTGCAAGTCAAAGTTCAACAATCAAAGAAAGGCTATTTTAGAAAAAAGGGCACTAAATTTCTTAAAATTTTTCTTGAGTTAGCTTAATCTGATTTTCTTGTGTGATAGAATATTTCCATTCCCAAGTAGGCTCTTGGATTTTAGTAGACTTGAATACCACTTTTTCTTGGTCCATGTAAGCCACCATTTTTGTATTGCGAGGGACTTCAATAGAAAAATCTCCCTCAAAGACCACATCTTTTGCGTAAAATTCGCTGTTTTTATTGAGTTGGATTTTAAGACACTCTTTTCTCTCAATGCGGTTTTTCCAATAGACATTTTTTTTCGATCGATCAATGCCTTTATTTAAAACAGAGGCGTTGTGAAGGATGCATTTGCCCGCCTCAGATGAGAAATGAAGAAGGTTTTTATCATCAAGATGACCAAGAGGTATTTTACATTCAATTAAAAGTGAGCCATTCAATTGTAAGTTTTCTAAGTTTACCTCTGTGATTTCAAGCTGAAGCTCTGAGTTTGTCTCTATTTTTCCTCCACGTATCTTTTGCTCAATGACAGAGTAAAGAGGCCCTAAGGCTGGGTGGTAAATAAAATGAAGGTGGGGACCTTTTTCAATAAAGATTTTGGGGTCGTCCAAAGAAGGAACTTGAACTTTGCACCGCTCACTTAAAAGCTTTAGGTTGTTTTCAATGAGTCCAAGATAGCAGCCCTCAGGAGTCTCGCTAAGAGATTCTCCAGGCTTATAGGTCTTCTTAGTGACCGAAATCGTTTTAGCTCTTTCATTGTAGGTTAAAAAGGTTTTCAGCTCACAAGAATCTTCTTCGTTAAGGGGCGCTTCGAAACCATCGGTTAAATGATCAGCAATATTTTGCATGGTAGACTCCAGCCTACCTCCCTTTTGTTCAGTAAGTTTGCCTGTTGCATCCAAGAAGGGGACAAGCGATTTCATATTGATTAACATTCCTGGAATGGGACATTTTGCAATGGCTTTTTCAATTTGATTGAGATCTGCAAACAGAATATTTGTATTAGATGGATACATCGAATAAGAACTTTCTTCTTCAGAAGGCTCATCTCGAATGTTGTTCTTTTCAAAGTCTGTATATTCAATGTTTGAGATGGAGTAATGGTAAGTGCCTTTTTGCTCTGTCTCTGTCAAAATATTAACCCCTTCAGCTGCGTCAACTAGTCGATGACATGAGGCAAATCCAAAGGCTTTATTTTTGGTGCATCCAATTCCAATTAATGCAAAGAGTCCATTGTCGACTCCTGCAATAGGGTTGTTAATCTGTCTGATGAGTATTTTTTTTCGATGAAAATTCTTAAACCATCTTAAAACCCCTTTTTCTTGAGCAATTTTCCAAATCACCCCATGTCCTGAAGGCTTGAGGTAAAGTTGAAGGGGGGCTTTAAGTGACCAATTGCCCTCTTCTGTTAGGACAGGAGCTAAAGGTTGCATAAAGGCAAAAAAAGCATTTTTAGGGCGATGAAACCATTCGTTATCTTCACAGATTTTTTGCACAAATTGATGGTTGTTTTTGGCTTCTGAAGTCATCATCGAAATAGGAGTAATCAATTGCTTGTGGTAGAGCTTATAGTATAGATATTCTCTCGCTTGCAGGTCTCGAATAAGTCCTGTTAGTAAAGAGCGTCCCAAAAACATAAGCTTAGCTGTTGGAAGGGGGTGGCCTGTCTTCTCATCTTTTAAATCTAAACGATCTCCAGCCCCTCCAATCGGGTAGAGCTCACCCATATGAGGCATGTTCTCTATTCCATCGAGGACGGCTTGATCCACCTCAGAGCTTTCATCCTCAATATTAATTCCTTGCGCTCTATGAAAAGTTCGTTTCTGAAAGCTTTTAGATCCTTTTTCAAATAGTAGGCTAATCACTTTATAGTGATATCCAATGATTCCTCCAATCTCTCTATAAAATCGATCAATAATAAGGAGATCATCGATTAACTTTTTTAATCTCGCACGAGTGTCACTCAAATGAGAAGGACTTTGAAAAACAATCTGCCCTTGCCCAATAACTGCAATGGAACAAACGATATTCTGCTCTAAAGGAGAAAGTTCAGGGTAGTAGCTGCAAATGAGATTATCTGAATCTAAGAACTCCTCTACAAGATATTCCTGCTCAAGGGTCTCAATTTTCTCTGCGAGCGTTGAGTTTACGTTGAGCTCATCCATCAAGTGAGATAGATATTTGACTTGCTCTTTTAAAGCTTCGAGGGCAGGCATGTGCTATTCTATGTTATCTAATTAAAAGTTTCGTTTAACATATCAAGAATTTTGTAAAAAGGGTTGTTTTTCCCTATTTATCAAGAAAATTTCATTATAGACACCGATATGGAACAAATCCTTTGACTAAAAAAATGCGTCACAGCTAAAAAGATCGGTAGCTATTAAGGAAAAGCCTGAATCTACCTGAATAGAGCAGTCTTTCCACAGTAAGTCACAGGACTTATTAAAAATTAATGACTCAAAATCCAAAGCCTAATTAAGGAGAATTTTTTATGGCACCTAAAAAGAAAGCAACATCAGCATTTATGAAACCGGTTAAGTTAAGCAAAGAACTTGAAGCAGTTGTTGGAAAAGGTCCAATGCCGCGTACTCAAGTTGTAAAGAACATCTGGGTTTATATCAAAAAGCATAAGCGCCAAGATCCAGAGAACAAGCGTATGATTCTACCTGATGAGAAGCTAGCTCCGATCATCGGTAAGAAAGGATGTGATATGTTCAAAATGACAAAAGCTATTTCTAAGCATATTACCTAGTTTTAACCTCATCTAAGGATGGGAGTTCTCCCATCCTAGATTTTTCAGTAAAGATACTTTATTTTGTTAAGTTGCTTACACAAGCATTACCAAGTCCATTAGCTATAATGGAAAGAGCTAGGCTGGTGGTAGAAAAAATGATGAATTTTGATAAATTATTTATTTGGGATTGATAATTAGTGTTAGCCTGTGGGGTAGTCAGGAAGTTTTTCAAGGCCATAATGCTTTCCACTGTGCAATATGTAGCTCCTAAAAGGGTTATACAACCAGCGGCTAAGCTAATTCTTGCGACTTGGCCGCCTTCGTCACAAAAATTGTTTACCGTAGTAGTAATCAATTCGATGCCGCTATTGTAATAGGGTAGTAGATCAGATAGAGTGTTAATTGATGTCATTATTATTTTCTTTAAAGATTTCTAAAATTATATAAAATTGTAAATAAGATTTCATTAAGATCATTTTTTTGTCGATTTACTTAATAATCATTGATTTGACTTTTGAAATGAACGTAAAAACTAGGGGTATATATTTTCTTGAGCTTATTCTCATCGAAGCTCCCTTTTAAATTAATTTTACTCGAATGAACAGCCAAGGTAAGAAACCTTAAATAGTCCTATTCCAATACTTCCAAGAATAGTCCCAGAAGCAACAAGTTTTGCAGTTCGAAAAGGAGCAACTCTTTCTAGATACCCATAAGTAAGCAAATCATAAATAGTGGGAACTAGTGTTTGCTTAAAGCAATAACACCCCGCTATAAGGGTTATTATGCCTAAATAGTGACTAGTATCTTTTACGATATCTGCGTATTCAGCAGTGCAGTAAGTATTGACTTGATTCATAACACCATCACTGATGGGATTTACTACATAATTTACTATTGGGTTATGTGAGGACTCTAGAATGGCGTTGTTGCTTTAATCAGATCTTAAGGCGACTCTTTCTGAAGTCAATTAATTTTTTTAATTTTGGAATTGAAGAGATCTATTCAAGGCGTGTAAACGAAACTCAATTTCGGCTTTTTGATT
>Ga0208770_1000075_pt1 | contig 72847 bp, 65 predicted proteins | sample AntAceMetag02UK9_FD_184771 | JGI IMG/M metagenome (GOLD analysis project Ga0208770, IMG submission 184771) | Saline lake microbial communities from Ace Lake, Antarctica - Antarctic Ace Lake Metagenome 02UK9 (SPAdes) (version 2) | ecosystem: Environmental > Aquatic > Non-marine Saline and... | reverse complement strand
TAACCAAAATAGTGACGATGTTCAATAACCATATAGTCGGTGTGGTCAATGCACTCACAATGGACTACAACAACGCTATGGCAGAAAGACTCAATGGTAAAATTCAAGAACTAAAAACGGTAGGAAGGGGATATAGAACCTTTCAGAATTTTAGAAGTGCAATACTATTCTTTTATGGAGGACTTAACCTGTATCCACTAAATTGAGGGTAGAACCAAAAAAAATATACTTGAGGAGGCACACTACAGGAGGAAAATGTTTCACACATGTTTCACTTTTTAGAAAAAACGCATAAAAAAAGCCTTCTAAAGTTAATTAGAAGGCTTTAAAGTAGTCCGTAGGGGAATCGAACCCCTGTTACCAGGATGAAAACCTGGCGTCCTAACCCCTAGACGAACGGACCATTTTTTTTGGTGATGCAAAAATAGACATCTCTTGGACTTATACAAACACTTAGCGCATAAATTTTATATTTATTTTCAATCAGTGAATACAACCGTTTGCATAGCAAATCTATGGTATAATAACAATAAAGTTGTTTGCGCGGGAATTTGTCCTATCCATTTAGAGTTATACATTTGCAATCAATTTTTAATATTAATAAATACCATAATGTCTAAAGTAAAAATAGGAATTAATGGCTTTGGAAGAATCGGCAGACTGGTTTTTCGTGTAGCAGCAGACAATCCTAATCTAGAAGTAGTAGGAATCAATGACCTCATTGATGTGGATTATATGGCTTATATGCTCAAATACGATTCTACACATGGTAGATTCAATGGAGATGTTGAAGTAAAAGACGGTCAATTAATCGTAAATGGAAGCACCATTCGTGTGACTTCAGAGCGAAACCCTGCGGATTTGAAATGGGGAGATATCGGTGCTGAATACGTGGTTGAGTCTACTGGTCTTTTCTTAACAAAAGAAAGTGCGCAAGGTCACATCGACGCTGGTGCGAAGAAAGTGGTCATGTCAGCTCCTTCGAAAGACGACACTCCTATGTTCGTTATGGGCGTAAATCATGACAAATACACTTCTGATATGCAATTTGTATCTAATGCATCTTGCACGACGAACTGCCTAGCTCCTATTGCTAAAGTATTGAATGATTCATTCGGAATAGAGTCTGGATTAATGACCACTGTGCATGCAACTACTGCTACACAAAAAACTGTTGATGGTCCTTCTATGAAAGACTGGAGAGGTGGACGTGGTGCCGGTCAAAACATTATTCCTTCTTCTACAGGAGCTGCTAAAGCTGTTGGTAAAGTAATACCAGAATTGAATGGTAAATTAACTGGTATGTCATTTAGAGTTCCTACTCCTGACGTATCTGTTGTTGATTTGACTGTTCTTTTGAAAAAAGAAACATCTTATGAGGAAATTTGCGCAGCTATGAAAACTGCGTCAGAAGGTCCTTTAAAAGGAATTTTAGGCTACACTGAAGATGCTGTTGTTTCCAATGATTTTGTTGGTGACCCAAGAACATCCATTTTCGACGCAGGTGCTGGTATCCAATTAACACCAACATTCGTGAAAGTTGTTGCTTGGTATGACAATGAGTGGGGTTATTCTACGAAAGTTGTTGAGCTTCTTGAGTTCATCGCTTCTAAAGGATAAGACATTTTATCAGACGATAAGTAAAATAAAAAAAGCCGCTTAGCGCGGCTTTTTTTATTCATAACCGCATATATATATTAGCAGTATCATTTCTCTTCGTCTTGTGCATCGTTTGAATGAGTCTCACAGCATCGTAAGAGGATGAACTTTATGTTAGCGATCTTGATTTCATTCAAGAAGTTCTCCCAAAAACTTCATTTATGTTTAAACTGATCCGATTATGATCAAAAAAAAGAGCCCCTAAAGTGAAGTCTCTTTTTTTTATTCTTGATTAACCTTTATCGCTCTATTCTTATTTTAACCGTTTGGCTCACATTTGAACTAATTGCTACTTTCAAAATATAGATACCATTACTTAGATCACTAACATTGATTATGCTATTTTCTATATCAACAAATCCATTAGATAATTTTCTACCAGCAAGGTCAATTAACTCGTAACTAGCCGTATCCCAATCTCCCAGAAGTCTTACCTCAAAATCATTATTTGTCATTATTGGATTAGGATAAACTGAAACTTCAAACTCAGCTCCAACTTCATTTGGCGCTATATTAATAAAACCGTGATTTAACACTACATTATCTTCTCCTCTAGCATTTGTCAAAGAGTTTCTACCTGATCCAGTAATTGCGGCTGATACATCTGCAGGACAAATAATAATTCCATCTACATCATAACCGTCTGCTGAACTATTAAAATATTTAGCCTCAGTCACATCAACTAACTTTAGGTATTTGATATAATCCATTGGCGATTCCCCTGTAGTCGCAGCTTCTACATCAATGAAAGATGTTCTACATTCACCTGATGGATCAGACAATAAAACCCATTTATCGTCTAAGTCTTGCACACCATAAACTAGGATCTTTTCAGGATAATTTTCATCTCTATCAGGCCCACAATTTTTTTCCATCTTTCCATAGCTAGTTTCGACAATTACTAGATCTGCATATGACGTTTCACCAAAATTAATTGAGTTTGGGTTATCCACAAGAATACCATTCTTATTGTGATTGTAAACGGGGCTCGCTAATTCTAGCACTAATTCTCCACCAATACCGAGTGAAACAAAATTAAGATTATCAGATTCCTGAGGCGTTCCGAGAGCTTTTTCAGCGATTTGCCTATCGCTGGAAGGAGATCCAGAACCTTTTGCAAGAGCTCCAGGAACATAAGAAATCACCGCGCTCGCATTTCCGCTACATAGGTCTCTAAAAGTAAGACTTCCAGTCGTCATATCTCCCCATTGCATTACTTCAATTTCTCCTACAATTGGATACTCTGTAAATATCCCAGACGTTGGATTAAGAGTCGTCATTGCCGTTTGGTTTTTTGCTGAGAAAATCAAATCTCCATTTCCTCCACTCAAAACAGCCAAACCAGTTGCTAATTTCCCATCTGTTATGCTCAGGTAAGAGGCAACCAAATGATCCTTAATGCCACCCACAGTAAAAATCTGTCTCCCTAAATGAGTAGCCACATATAAAGATCCATCTTCATCAAAGGCCATATCGGCACCATTTAATGCTATTTGATCTGAAGTTCCATCAATAGTAACCGTACCATAACTTTCGTATTCACCACTGTTAGGATCATCCATTACCATGATCTCATTAAGCTTGTTAGCGGCAAAATACATTTGTCCTGAAGGACTAAAAGTTACTTGATAGATTCCTTTTTGGTTAAGCTGCCCCAGCTCTTTGTACTCCAAAGTGCCTAAATCTAAATAACCATACCTATTCTTTCCCCTACCTTGAACAAGATAAAGTTTATTTCCCGTTGTATTTAAGCTCATATGAGCTCCTCCGTATGGTAACTCAAACAATGGCGTTAGAACAGCAGAGTTATCATTTTCTTCTCCATTTACTAAATCTACACTGTAAACTTTATTTGAGGTATTATCGATATAAAACACACCTTGGGCATCAAACACAGCCGATGCATTTACATCCACGCACGGTCCAGTTGTCATAGCTACTTTAGTTGAAGTCTGATTGTCCCCAAATAATAATGATGCTTCATAGCTATTCGTATTTGAAAAGATATTTCTCTTACCCGGAACTATAACCTCTACAACATCATCTCCTTCCGTATTAGGATTAGGAACAGTAACTATCTCTAGTTTGCAGCATTTATCGAATACCAGCGGTCCTGGAAACTTGCCTTAACCCAAATTTTCTTATCAGTAGAGTTTAAAACTTCCCACTTAAACTTATTATTCTTTTCAGAGCATACAGAATTTAATGTAATAGCGCTTTCATCAATTGGACAAACGCAATTACAAGACGCTTTGGTTTCAACCTGGCCATCACCGAAATAAATTTTTAATGTATTATCACCCCCATCACTTTTAGTTTCAAAAAAGAAATAATCAAAAATACCGTCTCCGTCCCACTTTTCGTCTGCTTTTCCTGCTTTAGGCAAGTAAAAGCTTTTTGTATCTTAGGAACTTAAAACTTTGGTCGTAATCCTGATCTGATAACCCATAGTATTTCTTACTCTCCATCTACTCTTGTTTGGATTGTCAGTGCAAACGCTTGACAGTTCAAAACCATCAACCTGGCACGTATTTCCCAAATTTTCAACTAGGAGAGTTTCATCTTCAACGGACACTTGTAAAACATTCCCAAGACTTGGGCTTTGCGAAACAGTTTTAATCGCGCCAGCTTTCGCCCAAATAGTCTTCGAGTTTCCAGAAGGCATCACCTGAAAGGTAGTTCTAACACGCTGAGTAGAGGCATTAACGATCTCCCAACGATTTTTCTTCGAATTTAGATTACAAATACTACTGACTTCCAAACTTCCAATACTGTCTGCAAACGCATCAGTACCCAGAATGAAAATTGCTTAAATGGTGATAATAAGAACCTTTTTCACTTTTTAATAGTTTATTTACTCACAAACATACTATCTACCGGTAATTAAGGATGAATTCAACTTCGTTGAAATTGGGTTTTTCTTAAATTAATTATATCTCTTCTTCCATATAAGATTCAACACTACTCCCAAAATAACCAGCCCCATACCCAAATAAGTAAGCCAGTTAAAGGACTCATCAAAAAACAACCATCCAAATCCTAAGGCATAGACTATGCCTATATAACTCAAAATGGATACTTTATTAAGCTCCTCGGTTTGATATGATTTGGTCATAAAAAATTGAGCAATCTGCGTAAAAACACCAACCAAAAGCAAGATTAACCAATCATATCCTTTGGGCTGAACCCACACAATGGAGGACCACACGCCTGCAAATGGCAACATAACTAATGGAAAATAAAAGATGATGACAAGAGGATGCTCGCTTGTCTTCAGTTTTCTTACAAAATTGTACGCCAAGCCCATAAAAAAGGAGGCTACAATACCCATTAATAAGTGAATAAGAGAAATTCTTGGATCAAAGCCCTGAACAACGACTACTCCTGCAAAACTAATGGCAAAGAAGACCCATTGGATCGGGTTGACTTTTTCCTTTACTAGGAAAATTCCGATAATCGCGGTAAATATTGGCGCCAAATATTGCAAAGTGGCTGCCGTTGCTAGTGGGATTTGTTGAAGTAAAGAAAAATAAGTGATTAAAGCGATGGCTCCTGTTACTCCTCTTAATATTAGTACTGGCTTATTATTCCCCCATAAGCTTACTTTTTGCTTTGTCAGGAAATAATAACTAATTACGAGGGAAATAATTGATCGGAAGAATATTATTTCAATTGCTGGAATATGCGGAACGAATTTTACACATACTTTCATCACAGTAAAAGTAAAAGTCGCAATAAGCATAAACCTTATACCAGGTGATAAGCTCAAGATTAAGTCATTTTACCATCTGTCATCACTAATTTTCGATCTGACATTTCGGCGAGTTCATTGTTATGAGTGACGATGACAAACGACTGCCCAAACTCATCTCTTAACTTGAAAAACAGTTTATGTAGTTCTGTTGCATTTCGAGAATCCAGATTACCACTGGGCTCATCTGCGAATACAATTTTTGGATTATTGATCAATGCTCTTGCCACAGATACACGCTGCTGTTCACCTCCAGAAAGCTCGCTCGGCTTGTGATCATCACGGTTCTTTAAACCCATCAAGGTCAACAGTTCAATGGCTTTTTTTCTCGACTCTTGCATGTCCATTCCACCAATAATTGCTGGAATAGCGATATTTTCAACGGCCGTAAACTCCGGTAGCAAATTGTGAAATTGGAAGATAAAACCAATATTTTGATTGCGAAACCTAGACCGCTTTTTAGTCGACAGCTTGGAGATATTGGTATTGTTAATCTCCACTATGCCTTCATCCGCCTGATCCAATGTTCCTAAAATCTGGAGCAAAGTACTCTTACCCGCTCCTGAAGATCCTACAATTGAAATGACTTCTTTTTCTGAAACGTTTAGATCAATTCCTTTTAAAACCTCTAGCTGACCGTAGGACTTATGAATGTTTTGAGCGTGGAGCATGTGGCAAATATAGAAATTGATCGACCAATGGAATACCAAATTTGTGGCGATTAACACTAATTTCATGATTTAATAAGTATATCAACTCATTAAATCATGAAAGCAAAATGTTTCTAGCTTGAATAAACAAAAACGATCCAGTAGATTCGCGTTAAAATAAAACTAGCAGCATGAATATCCACGAATACCAAGCGAAAGAGATCTTGAAAGGATATGGTGTAACCATACAAGAAGGAATCGTCGCTGATACCCCAGAAAAAGCACTGGAAGCAGCGAAAGAATTAAACCGTGAAACTGGCACCTCATGGTACGTTATAAAAGCACAAATCCATGCAGGTGGACGTGGAAAAGGTCAAATCATCGAAACAGGTGCTCATGGAGTTGTTTTGGCGAAAAGCCTTGATGAAGTTAGAACAAAGTCAGACGCTATCTTGGGTGGCACGCTCGTGACACACCAGACAGGACCCGAAGGTAAAAAAGTGAACAAAGTGCTCATCGCACAAGATGTTTATTATCCTGGCGCTTCTGAACCAAAAGAATATTATCTATCTATCCTGTTGGATAGAGGGACAGGATCAAATGTTATCATGGCTTCAACAGAAGGTGGTATGGACATTGAAACTGTCGCAGAAAATACGCCAGAAAAAATCATTAAAGAGTGGATCGACCCTGCTGTCGGCCTACAAGGTTTCCAAGCCCGAAAAGTGGCATTCGCACTTGGCTTAGAAGGGGAAGCATTCAAAGGAATGGTGAAATTCATCTTCTCGCTTTACAAAGCTTATGTCGCTACGGACGCCTCACAATTTGAGATTAACCCTGTTCTTAAAACATCAGATAATAAAATTTTAGCAGTAGATGCCAAAGTAAATATCGATGATAGTGCGCTATACAGACATAAAAATCTTGCTGAGCTGAGAGACTTATCTGAAGAAGATCCATTAGAGGTTGAGGCAGGGCAAAATGGCTTAAACTATGTAAAACTCGACGGAAACGTAGGATGTATGGTCAACGGCGCTGGTTTGGCCATGGCTACTATGGACATCATTAAGCTTTCAGGTGGTGAGCCTGCCAACTTCCTGGATGTTGGTGGTGGGGCCAATGCACAAACTGTAGAAGCTGGATTCAGAATAATTTTAAAAGATCCTAACGTAAAAGCCATTCTCATCAACATTTTTGGAGGAATCGTAAGATGCGATAGAGTAGCCAATGGCGTTGTTGAAGCCTATAAAAGCATTGGAGACATCACTGTTCCAATCATCGTTAGACTTCAGGGAACGAATGCAGAAGAAGGTGCTAAGATAATCGATGAATCTGGTCTAAAAGTAGTTTCAGCCGTAGTGCTAAAAGATGCTGCCGACCGAGTGAAAGAGGTTCTAGCTTAATTAACGTTTAAGAAAATATTAAAGACCTCATATTTCATTATTGATTTATGAGGTCTCTTTATTTTAGCCCTTTTAGAGAGCATAGTATTTTACCTTAAAAAAGAGTCAAAAGGGAATATAATCCATAATTCCCCTATTTAGGAATTGTATTTATTCCCTTTTCTGTTTTAAAATATACTAGTTCCATTATTGATTTGAAATGTGTTGAGCTAGTTTTGATGAAATATGAAAAGAATAAATTTAGATGTAGCCATTATTCCAATGATAATTCTGGTCACTGTGGTGATTGGAAAACAGAATGGCTGTGTTTAGACATAAATAAAAAATAAACAACTTAAGCCGTTCCCAAAAAGAATGGCTTTTTTTATGATCTCTAGATTATGATGTATTACGACGAAAAAACCGAGGTATTCGTAGACGGACAATGGTTAAAAGCAAAAGATGCCAAAGTCAGTCTATTCACCCAAACCTTGCATTATGGAACAGGGGTCTTTGACGGATTAAGGTCTTACAATAATGGCAATGGCTTTAACATATTCAAGCCTACTCAACATTTTGAACGATTAAAAGCATCAACTAAAAAAGTATATCTCGAACTCGGCTACTCCACCGAAGAGTTGATCCAACTCACCTATGAGCTATTGGATCGCAATAAAATGACGAATGCTTATATACGACCATTGGTTTTTGCCGGTCCGAATATGGCCTTATCTCCATCAAAGGAATCTCGCTTCTTTCTAACAGCTTGGAAATGGGCGAAATATCCTGGAAAAGAGCCGCTGAATTGTATGATCTCCTCCTTTCTTAAACCAAGTCCAAAATCAACCATTATCGATGCAAAAGTAATTGGTAACTACTCCCAAGCAACTCTGGCATCCGCCGAAGCAAAGTCTTTGGGTTACGATGAAGCCATTCTTCTCGATGCAAATGGTTTTGTGGCAGAAGGACCTGGAGCCAATATTTTCTACGAAAAAGATGGACAATTATTCACGCCAAAGACAGGTAATATTTTACCAGGGATTACAAGAAGTACGTTGATGGAGCTTTGTCAAGAATTGAATGTTGACGTTATAGAAAAAGACATTACTGCTGAAGAGCTATACAAAGCAGACTTAGCCTTTTTCTGCGGAACAGCATCCGAAATAACCAGAATACATTCCATTAATGGGGAAGTGTTTAGTAAGAAATGGGAAGAATCAGTAGGACATAACTTACATCATATCTACCAACAAAAAGTAATGTTTGACGAATATCAAGGGCTGACAATCGTATAATAATGAGCGAATTAAATAAGTATAGCAAAACGATCACACAAGATCCCAGTCAGCCAGGCTCACAAGCGCAACTTTATGCCACTGGCTTGACCGAAGAGGATATGAGCAAAGCCCAAGTGGGTATTGTCTCTACGGGCTTTGAAGGAAACCCATGCAACATGCACTTGAATGTTCTTGCTCACCAAGTAAAAAAAGGGGTGCGTGAAGCCGATTTAGTTGGCTTAATTTTTCATACTATAGGCGTCAGTGATGGCATTTCCAATGGAACTGTTGGAATGAAATATTCCTTAGTTTCAAGAGACGTGATAGCAGATTCGATTGAAACTGTTGCGAATGCTCAGTTTTATGACGCCATTGTGCCAATCGTGGGTTGTGACAAAAATATGCCAGCAGCCATCATAGCACTTGGCCGACTCAATAGACCAGGCCTCATGGTTTATGGAGGTTCAGTAAAGCCTGGGAAATGGAAAGGCGAAGACCTCAATATTGTCTCCGCTTTTGAAGCCTATGGTTCACGTCTTAATGGAAGCATGTCAGATGAAGACTACCAAGGCATCATAAAAAACGCTGTTCCTGGTCCTGGAGCATGCGGTGGTATGTATACCGCCAATACCATGTCTTCGTCCATTGAAGCCATGGGAATGAGCATGCCTTTCAGCTCTTCTAATCCGGCAGAAAGTAAGGACAAACAATTTGAAACTTCCCAAGTTGGATTAGCCACCAGAAATTTGTTGGAGAAAAACATTCTTCCAAGAGATATCATGACCTTTTCTGCATTTGAAAATGCAATCCGAACAGTGATGATCTTAGGAGGATCAACCAACGCCGTATTGCACCTTCTAGCAATGGCCCGATCAGTGGATATCAAACTTGATTTGGATGATTTTCAAAGACTAAGTAATACGACTCCATTCATTGCCGACTTAAAGCCAAGTGGAAAATACCTCATGGAAGACTTACACAATGTTGGTGGTGTCCCGGCGGTTTTAAAGCTCATGCTAAACCAAGGCTTCTTGGACGGCAGCTGTATGACAGTCACGGGAAAAAGCATTGGTGAAAACTTAGAAAGCATTAAAGGCTTGGATGAACAGCAAAAAGTCATTCATGCCGTAGATAAGCCTATTAAAACCACAGGACATCTTCAAATTCTCTACGGAAACTTAGCTCCCGAAGGTTGTGTTGCTAAAATCACAGGAAAAGAAGGGGAAATATTTGAAGGCCCAGCAAGAGTATATGAAGACGAGTTCGCCGCTATCAAAGGTATCGGTGAAGAAGTACAAAAAGGGGAAGTAATTGTCATCAGACAATCGGGCCCAAAAGGTGCTCCTGGAATGCCAGAAATGTTAAAACCAACAGGTGCAGTAATGGGTGCCGGCTTAGGGAAAGATGTGGCATTGATTACTGATGGAAGATTTTCCGGAGGATCGCACGGATTTGTGGTAGGTCATATCACTCCTGAATCTCAAGAAGGTGGACCACTAGCATTTGTCCAAAATGGTGATATCATCAGAATTGACGCTATCAAAAACCTGCTAGAATTGAAAATCTCTAACGAGGAAATGGAAACCAGAAGAGCCGCTTGGATAAAACCAGCATATAAAGCTTCCAGAGGAGTCCTTGGAAAATATATTAGAAGTGTAAAATCTGCATCCGAAGGATGCGTAACCGACGAATAATTTAGCGATTATGAATACTGCAACAGCATCATTGACAAAAGAAACAAAGCCTGAAGCAAAAATGGAACGCATTTCAGGCTCAGAAGCATTACTTAGATGTTTAATCGAAGAAGGTGTCAAAACGATTTTCGGCTATCCGGGAGGAGCAATCATGCCAATATATGATGAACTCTATAAGTACGTAGACAAACTCGATCATATACTTACCCGTCATGAGCAAGGTGCAGTACATGCTGCTCAGGGTTTTGCAAGAGTCACAGGAAAAACTGGTGTAGCATTTGCTACTTCTGGTCCTGGAGCTACTAACCTTGTTACTGGAATTGCCGATGCGCAGATAGACTCTACCCCACTCGTCTGCATTACCGGACAAGTTCCCTCTCACCTATTGGGTACGGATGCCTTTCAGGAAACGGATATCATCGGTATTTCCATGCCAGTGACCAAGTGGAACTTTCAGGTAACAAAAGCCGAAGAAATACCTTATGCTATTGCTCGCGCTTTTTACATTGCGAATACTGGCAGACCTGGTGCCGTATTAATAGATATTACAAAAGACGCACAGTTCAACGAAATGGATTTTCACTATGAAAAATGTGGAAAGATAAGAAGTTATCATCCTTATCCAGAATTGAATATAACCAGCATCGAAGCTGCCGCACAAATTATCAATGAGTCGAAAAAACCATTCATACTCGTGGGTCAGGGGGTGATACTTTCAGAAGCTCAAGAGGAGTTAAAAAAGTTAGCTGAAACCGCAGGAATCCCAATGGCCGCTACTCTTCTTGGTTTGTCTGCAGTGCCAAATGATCATCCATTATATGTGGGCTACTTAGGCATGCATGGAAACTACGGTCCAAATATTAAGACCAACGAATGCGATACATTAATCGCCATAGGGATGCGTTTCGATGATCGGGTTACGGGCGATTTGAAAAAATATGCAAAACAGGCCAAAGTAATCCATATTGAAATTGATCCTGCGGAAATTGACAAAAACGTCAAAACAACGGTAGCCATCAATGCTGATGCGAAGCAGGCTTTGACTGCACTAAATAAGTTTGTCAAGAAAAATGAGCATCCAGAATGGTTGGCGGAGTTCAGAGTTTGTGACAAAATAGAATACGACACGGTCATTGCGGAGGAAATGTTCCCTACCACAGGTGGCATCAGAATGGCAGAAGTCATCAAAAAGATCTCTGACAAAACCAAAGGCAAAGCAATCGTCGTGACAGATGTTGGGCAACATCAAATGGTCACTACCCGATATTATGAGTTTGATGACACGCGTACCAATGTAACTTCAGGTGGTTTAGGTACCATGGGCTTTGCATTACCCGCAGCACTAGGCGCCAAAAGAGGCCAACCAGAGAAGCCTGTGATCGCTGTAATCGGTGATGGAGGTTTTCAAATGACCATTCAAGAGCTCGGCACTATATTTCAAAATAATCTTGCTGTGAAAATTCTGATATTGAATAACAACTTCCTTGGCATGGTTCGCCAATGGCAACAGCTGTTTTTTGACAAAAGATATTCCTTCACAGAGCTTACCAATCCAAACTTTCAAATGATTACCGCAGGTTACGGCATCAAAGCCAACAAGGTAGAAGAAAGAGCAGACTTAGATGCTGTCATTGACCTTTGGCTAGGTTCAGATGGGCCGCATTTGTTAGAAGTAGTGGTGGAGCAAGAAGAAAATGTGTTTCCTATGGTTCCATCAGGAGCGTCCGTTTCGGACATTCGATTATCATAAAAGCTAGGATTATGCCGAATTTAATATATAGTGAAGACAGTAGTGATAAGGTAGAAAAAGAGTTCACTGTTTCGGTACTAACCGAAGATAAATCAGGGTTGCTCAACCATATCACGATCATTTTCAACAGAAGAAAAATCAATTTGGAGAGCTTAAATGTCTCTACTACTGAAGTCGCTGGTGTGAGTCGTTTCACGATCGTCTTAACCTCTACACGCGAAAAAATCGAGAAAGTAGTCAATCAGATCAGAAAACTAATAGACGTGCTCGGTGCATTCGTATACGACGAAGATGAAATCTACTATCAGGAAATCGCATTATATAAAGTGCCGACAGCCATCTTCCTGGAAGGTAATAGCATTGAGACTTTAGTAAGAAACAATGGTGCACGCATCTTGGTCATTGAAAAAGACCATATTGTCATTGAAAAAACTGGACATAAGAGCGACACACGTGCCATGTACGAACTACTCGAACCTTATGGACTTTTGGAGTTTGTGAGGTCAGGTCGAGTAGCTATATCCAAGTCAAAAAGAAAAACAGAAGCCTACATCAAGCAATTGGAAGACAGCTCATCAAATCAATTAAGTATCAAAGATTTTTAAATACATTTTTAAACAAAAAAACAAAATGGCACAAATCAATTTTGGAGGAGTAAACGAAGAGGTTGTAACTCGCGAAGAATTTCCTTTAGATAAGGCAAGAGAAGTATTAAAAGAGGAAACTATTGCCGTTTTAGGATATGGAGTGCAAGGCCCAGGTCAAGCATTGAATCTTAAAGACAATGGCTTCAACGTAATCGTAGGACAAAGAAAAGGTAAAACTTGGGACAAAGCTGTGGCAGATGGCTGGGTTCCTGGCGAAACACTTTTTGAACTAGAAGAAGCTTGCGAGAGAGGTACTATTCTTCAATTTTTATTATCAGATGCTGGTCAAATTGCCTTTTGGCCAACATTAAAAAGCAAACTAGATTCAAGTAAGACTTTGTATTTTTCTCATGGTTTTGGTGTGACTTACAAAGAGCAAACAAATATTATCCCTCCAAAGGATGTTGATGTTATTTTGGTTGCCCCAAAAGGCTCTGGAACTTCATTAAGAAGACTTTTTGTAGCTGGTAGAGGACTTAACTCTAGTTTCGCTATACACCAAGATGCTTCAGGAAATGCACGTCAAAAATGTATCGCATTAGGTATCGGCGTTGGTTCTGGTTACTTATTCGAAACAGATTTCCATAAAGAAGTAACCAGTGATTTGACTGGTGAAAGAGGCAGTCTCATGGGTGCTATCCAAGGATTATTTGCTGCGCAATATGATCTTTTAAGAGCTAAAGGACATTCTCCATCTGAAGCGTTCAACGAAACAGTGGAAGAAGCTACGCAATCATTATATCCGTTAGTTGCTGAAAATGGCATGGATTGGATGTACGCGAATTGCTCTACGACAGCACAAAGAGGTGCGCTAGATTGGTGGAAAAAATTCCGTGACGCGATAGCGCCAGTAATGGCTGACTTATACGAAAGTGTTGCTACTGGAAATGAAGCCAAAATCACAATTGAAGCGAACATGCAAGATGACTATCGTGTAGGATTGGAAAAAGAATTGAAAGAATTACAAGATTCTGAAATGTGGAGAGCGGGTGCAGCAGTGCGTAAGCTACGTCCAGAAAGCTAATGCATTGAATGCATGTTCAGATATGAAAATTTATTTGACTTAAGGGTGTAAGGAACACTTTTTAGGTCGCATTACTAACGAATAATCCTAAAATGGAGAAGGCAATAGCTGACGTATTTTTTCCAGAAATAGAAGACGTAAAACAGGCGCAGAATAATCTGAGTCAGGTTATTTACAATACGCCTTTGCAATACAGCTTCAACTTGAGCGAACGATTTGATGCAAATATCTATCTCAAAAGAGAGGATACCCAAATTGTGAGGTCCTACAAAATTCGTGGAGCATACAATAAAATCACTTCTATTCCGAAAGAAGATCTTCAGAGAGGAGTGGTTTGCGCCAGTGCTGGGAATCATGCACAAGGGGTTGCCTTCTCTTGTTTTAAATTAGGTGTAAAGGGTACCATTTTCATGCCTGCCCCTACGCCTAAACAAAAAGTGCAGCAAGTGAACATGTTTGGCAAAGACATGGTAGACGTAGTGCTCAAAGGTGACACATTCGATGACGCCTATCACTTTGCTTTAGATTTTTGCAATCAGAACAACAGCACTTTTGTACATCCTTTTGATGACAAAAAAGTCATTGAGGGCCAAGCTACCATTGGATTGGAGCTTTTCAGAGATGCAGATTTCAATATAGATTATCTTTTTATGCCCGTTGGTGGCGGTGGCCTGTCCTCCGGCGTTTCCAGCGTAATGAAAGTGTTGAGTCCAAAAACAAAAATGATTGGTGTTGAACCTGCAGGTGCGCCTGCCATGCACAAGTCATTTCAACAAAAAGAAGTGGTAACCTTGGCGGACATAGATAAATTCGTTGATGGCGCTGCTGTTAAACGCGTTGGAAATTTAAACTTTCCTATCTGCCTTGAGAATCTTCGTGAAATAGCTTTGGTGGAAGAGGGCAAGCTCTGCACCTCTTTAATCAGCATGTACAACGAAAGCGGTATCGTCCTTGAACCTGCTGGTGCTTTATCAGTCGCTGTACTTGATCAATATGCAGAGGAAATTAAAGGAAAAAACGTCATCTGCTTGCTTTCAGGAAGCAACAACGATATTACCAGAACAGAAGAAATCAGAGAACGATCTCTACTGCATCAAGGCTTAATGCATTATTTTATCATTCGATTTCCTCAGCGAGCCGGAGCTTTAAAGGAATTTGTTGCAGAGATTCTAGGACCTGATGATGACATTGTGCACTTCGAATACACCAAAAAGACCTCTCGGGAAAAAGGACCTGCATTGATTGGTATTGAGTTAAAGGTTAAAGAGGATTTTGATCCTTTACTTGAGAGAATGAAGAAGCGCAATTTCCTTGGAGAATACCTTAACGAAAAGCCGGATCTTTTTAGCTACATTATTTGATGGCTCCCTTTAGGTACTATCCATGAATGATCAAGAAATAAAAGACATACCAAAAGCATTTGTTGAGCTCTCTGCAAAATGCAAGGAAGTGGGCTTTGACCAACCTTCCGATAGATATATCGGATCTCTACTCAAGACACTTGCTGCTACAAAACCTGCCGGGAATTTCTTGGAATTAGGAACTGGAATTGGTCTTTCCCTATCTTGGCTAGCAGAAGGTATTGATGCAAAATCGACATTAATCTCTATTGATAATGATCCGAAATTGATCAATATCGTAACAGACATTTTAAACAATGACTCCAGGTTAGACATTAGCTGTGTGGATGGCTTTCAATGGCTTGAAAACTATACCGGAGAACCATTTGACATGATTTTCGCAGATACTTGGCCTGGTAAGTATTTCGAATTAGAAAAAACTTTAGCGTTGGTGAAAGTAGGTGGATATTATATTATCGACGACATGAATCCAACCGATGATTGGCCAGAAGGTCATGCAGAAAAAGCGACTGCCTTGATCAATCAATTAGAAGACAGGGCTGACTTTCATATAACCAAAATGAATTGGTCTACAGGTATTATTATCTGTACAAGAAATAAATAATCATAATTGAAAAATAGCCAATTAGGCAAATTGAAATGAAAGTCTTAAAATTCGGAGGAACATCAGTAGGTAGTGAAACTGCAATAAGGCAGGTTGCAGAGATTGTCAAGGAAGCATCTCAAAAAGAACAACTTGTAATCGTTGCTTCAGCTGTTGGGGGCATTACAGATCAGCTAGTCAAAATTGGCGAGCTGGCAAGCAAAGGTAATCTGGAATATGAAAATGCGATTGCTACAATCAACGAAATTCATTTAGAATTATACGTCAATCTAATTGAAGAAGCGCCAGGCGATGATTATCAGTTTATTCTCGACCAGCTCTCTGAAGTCGGTAAAGGCGTCTGGTTATTGAAGGAACTTACACCTAGAAGTTCAGATTTCATCTTGAGTATTGGCGAAAGATTGTCTTCATTACTTGTATCGAACTACTTCAAAAAGCAAAATCTGGATGTTAAGCTATTTGATAGCCGTGAGTATATCAAAACAGATGACCATTTTGGCTATGCCAATGTGAATTTCAAGAAAACGGAAACAAACCTACAAGCGGCAAGCGCTTCTTTTAGTCAAGTGAATTATTTCCCAGGATTCATTGCCTCCACTGATGACGATGAAACGATAACTCTGGGCCGAGGTGGCTCAGACTATACCGCAGCAATCCTCGCAAGTTTGCTCAATGCGGATTCCTTAGAGGTATGGACAGATGTAGACGGCTTGATGACCGCTGATCCACGTATGGTCAAAAGGGCAAATTTTATCGATCATGTGTCTTACGAAGAAGCATTGGAACTCTCCCATTTCGGAGCAAAAGTGATCTATCCACCGAGCATACAACCTGCACTTAAAAAAGGCATTCCGATTACGATCAAAAACACCTTTAATCCACAGCATCAAGGAACACTTATTACGAAGGAGTGGGATGAGGATAAGCAGTTGATTCGAGGCATTACTAGCATAAAAGATATTGCTTTGGTCACTTTGAGCGGCAGCAGTATGGTTGGTATTCCAAAATTTTCCAGCCGTTTATTTAGAGCGCTCTCTGATGCGAGCATCAACGTAATTTTAATTACACAAGCATCTAGCGAGCACACGATATCTGTTGGTATAGATAAGCAAGAGGCCAAGAAAGCGGAAAAAGTACTTACCGCTGAATTCAAGGAAAATATCAAAAACCAGAGAATCAACCCTATAGAAGTAGAAATAGAGCTCTCTATTTTGGCATTGGTTGGTTCCAATATGAAAAACCAAGTAGGCGTCAGCGGGCTCATGTTCAACGTACTGGGTAAAAATGGCGTGAGTATTAAAGCCATCTCGCAAGGTTCTTCCGAAAGAAATATTTCTGCAGTCATATACAAATCAGATTTAATTAAGGCCTTGAACGTACTCCATGAAAGCTTTTTCCTTTCAGTGATGAAAAGAATCAACCTGTACATTGTTGGAACAGGTAATGTTGGAAAAGCATTTATCAACCAGCTTGTACAGCAGTTTAGTTTTTTGAAAAGCAATCACCAATTAAATATTAAGATCATTGGGTTAGCCAATTCGCGCCAGATGTATTTTGAACAAGATGGTACTCCCCTTTCCAAATGGGAAGAAAATTTAGAAAAAGGTGAAAAGTTTACAACAGCAGCATTTCTAAACAGAATGTACGAAATGAATTTGCGTAATAGCATTTTCATTGACATCACTGCCTCCTCGGATGTTGCGGGACTCTATTCAGAGATTTTGAAAAAGAGTATCTCTGTGGTAACGCCAAATAAAATAGCGGCGACAGGACCGCAAGCATCCTACCTGAATCTCAAAGGAATGACCAAGCGTTTTGGCAGTCAATTTCTTTTTGAAACAAACGTATGTGCAGGCTTACCGATCATCAGTACACTCAGTGACCTTGTAAGAAGTGGCGATCAAGTACATAGCATAGAAGCCGTATTATCAGGAACATTAAACTTCCTTTTCAACGAATATAATGGCACAAAAAAATTCGTCGATGTAATCAAAACAGCCAAAGAGCTAGGCTTTACTGAACCAGATCCAAGACTTGACTTATTTGGCGAAGATGTCAAAAGAAAAATTCTCATTCTTATTCGAGAAAGTGGATATACCAGTGAACTTTCAGACATTGAACTTGATTCCTTTTTACCAAAATCTTGCATTGAAAGCTCCGACATTGAAGATTTCTATTCGAAAGTGGATGCTGCCGAAGATCATTTTAAAGCTTTGTATGCGAACGCTCAGGCTAAATCAGCAAGATTGAAAGTAGTCGCAAAATACGAAAATGGTCATGGGTCAGTTGGTTTGAAAGAAATCACCGCGGAGCATCCATTCTATAATCTAGAAGGCAAAGACAATATTGTGCTCTTCTTCACTAAAAGGTACAAAGAACAACCCTTGGTAATCAAAGGTGCTGGTGCTGGTGCTGATGTGACCGCTTCCGGGATTTTTGCAGATGTGTTAAGAATCGCTCAACAAGATATTTGATCCAAGAAAAGTATATTTACATAAACGTTCGCAATGCTAACAAAACCGCAAGTCGAAAAAACCTTGATAGACCGCCCCTACGCCTTCTCATTAGGTGAGATAATGGATAGACTTATTCTTATTTCAAAAATTGAAGAGGGATTAGAGGACGTAAAAAGGTGCAATATGTATATAACTGAACAGAGACAACCTATTTATAGAAATGGAAATAAAAGACCATTGAACTAAGCGAGCGATCAGAGATATTTCATCCATTCAAGAATACTATACTACAAATTCGTCAAGGTATGCACAACAATTGACTGATCAAGTTTTTCAAAAAGCTGAAAGGTTGGGTAATTTTCCAAAAATGAGACGTAAAGTGCCTGAGTACGATGATCAAATAAGAGAACTCGTTTTCGATAGCATAAGAATAATCTACGATCTGAAATCTTGTCCGTCAATAGGGATTCTTACCAATACACCAAACACATAGACCATTAAATAACCAGTCAATATTCGATTAAATGGAATTTCTGAAAACATAATAATATTTGAAATGAAAGTATTAAAAACGGAAGAAGACTATGTGGAAGCATTACAAAGAATAGCCTTAATCCTTGATTCATCACCAGATTCAAAAAAAGAGGATGAAGCAGAATTACTGATGCTTCTGATTGAGTATTACGATGAAAAAGCTCCTCCTATTATTTCTTCTGATTCAATAGAAGCCATAAAATTCAGAATGGAGCAAACAGGAATGAATAAAAAAAACCAAGCAGAAGTGTTAGGTTATAAAAGTAGGGTCACGGAAATTTTAAATAAAAAAAGGAAATTATCACTTAAAACGATTCGAAATCTTCATGAGAAAATGAGCATTCCTTACGAGTCATTGATGGCTAATTATTAAATATTAAACCCATTTTTTTCTTACAAGACTTATGTCTGAAACTATAAAAATATTCGCTCCCGCATCGGTAGCCAACGTAGGATGCGGTTACGATACCATCGGCTTTGCTATTACCGGCTTAGGAGATGAAATCACGGTAACCAAGCGGGACGATGAAAAGCTCATTGTCAAAGAAATCATTGGTGCCGACCTGCCTTTGGAAGCGGATCAAAATGTATGCACCATAGGTATCCAAGCCATGCTTAACCATCTCCATTCCAAGCAAGGATTTGACATAACCATCAAAAAGCTATTTAAACCTGGGAGTGGACTTGGATCTAGTGCTTCCAGTGCTGCGGGAGGAGTTTTCGCAGTTAATGAATTATTGGGAAATCCACTTTCAAAAGAAGCATTACTGGAGTTTGCGTTGGAAGGCGAAGCATTTGCTTCCAAGTGTTATCATGCAGATAATGTAGGCCCTTCCCTACTCGGTGGCTTTCAGGTTATTCGAAGCTACGATCCTTTGGACACTTTTAAAGTGCCCGTTCCTGAAGCACTACAAGTACTCATCATTTTCCCTGATGTAGTCATCAAAACAGCCGAATCAAAAGCGCTGATCCCAAAAGTATTGGATATCAAAACAGCGAGAGATCAATGGTCGAATGTTGCGGGGCTTATTCACGCGCTACATACAGCAAATTATGAGTTACTAAAGCAATCCATTGTAGACTATGTAGCAGAACCTGTTCGTAGCGGCATGATTCCGGGATATGACGAAGTGAAAAAAATTGTTTTTGATCACTCCGCTGTAGGCTTCAATATCTCTGGATCCGGACCAAGTATGTTTGCTTTGTTTAACGATGATCATAAAATTGCTGATGCTGAAAAGGACATTAAAAACCTATACCAGTCGAAAAAGCTGAACCTAATTTTACATCGCGCAAAATTAAATAATGAAGGTTGTCAGGTCATTGGCTGATGAAAATAAGCCATTGTTCCCGTAAGCCATTTAAATTACCACTTCAAATAGAAAAACCGTAAACGCTCGGTTAGCAAAATATCATTAGATGAAATTTTACAGTACGAATAAAAAATCTGCACAAGTATCTTTTAGGGAAGCCGTAATCAAAAGCCTCCCTGCTGATAACGGACTTTACTTTCCAGTTGAAATCCCTGAACTGGATTTTTTACTTCTCTCTACCATAGATCATTACACCTTACCCGATATTGGCTTGGAAGTCATGCGCCATTTTTGTGACGAAGACATACCAAATGAGAAACTGGAGACTATCATTAAAGAAGTCTTAGATTTTGATATACCTATCGTAGATGTAGAAAAAAATATCCATAGTTTAGAATTAACACATGGCCCAACCTATGCTTTTAAAGATGTAGGCGCACGTTTTTTAGCAAGATGCCTAGGGTATTTCAACGAATCAGAAAATAAAGAAATCACCATACTCGTAGCTACATCAGGAGATACTGGTGGAGCTGTCGCTGCTGGTTTTCATCACGTACCTGGCGTTAAAGTCGTCATCCTCTACCCTTCTGGAAAGGTAAGCCCATTACAAGAAAAGCAATTGACTACTTTGGGTGGAAATATTACCGCTTTGGAAATTTCTGGCAATTTTGACGACTGTCAGGCGATGGTGAAAACAGCATTTCTCGATGCTGATATTAACGCCAAACTCAACTTGTCATCCGCCAATTCCATCAATGTCGCTCGATGGATGCCACAATGCATGTATTACTTCGCGCCATTCATCCAGTTTGGTGATACCGACAAACTCGTCTTCTCTGTGCCCAGTGGAAATTATGGGAATATTACTTCCGGCATGTTAGCCAAAAAGATGGGACTTCCTATCAAGCGTTTTATAGCTGCCTCCAATGCCAATGATGTTGTACCAAGATATTTAAAATCAGGTCAATACGAACCGAAACCAACAGTAGCTACAATCTCCAATGCGATGGATGTAAACTCTCCGAGTAATCATCCAAGAATGCTCGCGCTACACGATGAAGTATTTAAATCCATCAAAAAAGAGGTGAGTGGCTATACCTTGTCAGATGAGGAAACAAAAGCAACAATGAAAAAATGCTATGATGACAATGATTACATTCTCGATCCTCATGGTGCCATTGCTTATAGTGCGCTAAAAGCTGACTTAAAGAAAAAAGAGATTGGTATTTTCTTAGAAACTGCGCATTACAGTAAGTTCTTACCGACGGTAAACGATGCACTTGGAAAAGAATTAGAAATGCCCGCTTTTGCTGCAGACTTGATGAGTAAAGAAAAAGTAGCGACTAAAATGGAAAATGATTTTGAGGCTTTTAAAAGCTGGTTGTTGGATTGACGTTTAAACCTCAATGCAGACTAAAGTTAAATCTTTGTAGCAAAATCGATTGATTAGAAAAAGGTATTATTGACACTATCCTTTAATAAATAAATATGTCATTGTTTGTTGTGGATTGATTAGAAAAAGGCATTATTGATACTTTACCTATTGTGCCTAGAATTGGCTCAACTGTTGTGGATTGATTAGAAAAAGGTATTATTGAAACTCTCGTTCACCTTCTACATCCTGTTTACAGTGTTGTGGATTGATTAGAAAAAGGTATTATTGACACTTTCTATTTTTAATTTATAGGCTGCTATTGGTTGTGGATTGATTAGAAAAAGGTATTATTGACACTTTCCTCTTCCTCTGGTAGAGCTTCGCCCATGTTGTGGATTGATTAGAAAAAGGTATTATTGACACTGCAGGAGTATTCGCAGCACCGGATACAAGTGTTGTGGATTGATTAGAAAAAGGTATTATTGACACTTGAAAATTTTAAAGGCGGTAGAGGCAACAAGTTGTGGATTGATTAGAAAAAGGTATTATTGACACTTTCCATAGTCTTGACTCTTTTTCCGCTTCCGTTGTGGATTGATTAGAAAAAGGTATTATTGACACTTTTATTTTTTCTACTACCCAATCCGGAACCGTTGTGGATTGATTAGAAAAAGGTATTATTGACACTTTCAGATTCTTTGTTTAAATCATTCATAGTGTTGTGGATTGATTAGAAAAAGGTATTATTGACACTACAATATAAATTGATTGCCTTCATTTACTGGTTGTGGATTGATTAAAAAAAGGTATTATTGACACTATTAATGCAATTATTAACCTTATTTATTAGGTTGTGGATTGATTAGAAAAAGGTATTATTGACACTATACGAGATAGGAGAGATCACGCACAAGCAGTTGTGGATTGATTAGAAAAAGGTATTATTGACACTTGAAAAAGTGGTGGTTGATATGCCAGCAAAGTTGTGGATTGATTAGAAAAAGGTATTATTGACACTGTTATGATATTAGACTCTTTTATTGTTTGCGTTGTGGATTGATTAGAAAAAGGTATTATTGACACTGTCTGCGCGTTGAATAAGGCTACTTCCGGTGTTGTGGATTGATTAGAAAAAGGTATTATTGACACTGCTTAATAGAATGCTCTGTTTCGCCTCTTAGTTGTGGATTGATTAGAAAAAGGTATTATTGACACTACGATTTTAAAGAGGTTAAACGAAGAGTGAGTTGTGGATTGATTAGAAAAAGGTATTATTGACACTAATAGGTGACTTGATACGCCTCTGCGTGCTGTTGTGGATTGATTAGAAAAAGGTATTATTGACACTTCTCAAATAAAAGATCATCTTCATCTTTCTGTTGTGGATTGATTAAAAAAAGGTATTATTGACACTAAATGGTAATGTCAAAAGAAACAACCTACGGTTGTGGATTGATTAGAAAAAGGTATTATTGACACTTGATGTTCTTCCCAACCTTATCGAGTTCAGTTGTGGATTGATTAGAAAAAGGTATTATTGACACTAAAATTTACACCATCGAAGTAGACCCGATAGGTTGTGGATTGATTAGAAAAAGGTATTATTGACACTCAAAGCCGGAAGCGTTGGTCGTCCGGGACCGTTGTGGATTGATTAGAAAAAGGTATTATTGACACTCCCTTATTTCTTCGTGAATTTCATCCTCTTGTTGTGGATTGATTAGAAAAAGGTATTATTGACACTTCCGCGATTGCTAAAGATCTGTAAGGTGTCGTTGTGGATTGATTAGAAAAAGGTATTATTGACACTTCATGATTCACTTGATTAGTTGGTAATCGTGTTGTGGATTGATTAGAAAAAGGTATTATTGACACTTTTTAGCCACGTGCTTTCTCACCTCCCCAAGTTGTGGATTGATTAGAAAAAGGTATTATTGACACTTAAGGTGTGTGATATGACAGATCAACAATGGTTGTGGATTGATTAGAAAAAGGTATTATTGACACTCTTGATCTGTTGGTATTCCTCCAATTCCTTGTTGTGGATTGATTAGAAAAAGGTATTATTGACACTGAAACGGGCAATCACCTCAAACAATGGCGGGTTGTGGATTGATTAGAAAAAGGTATTATTGACACTTAAAGAAAAAAACCTTGGCGGATGAAATAGGTTGTGGATTGATTAGAAAAAGGTATTATTGACACTCGATCATTTGAAGATTACATAACCAAAGCTGTTGTGGATTGATTAGAAAAAGGTATTATTGACACTGGAAGGTTTTGAGCTGTCTGACTTCTCGAGTTGTGGATTGATTAGAAAAAGGTATTATTGACACTGTAGATCAAATGACTGTTGTGAAGAAGGTAGTTGTGGATTGATTAGAAAAAGGTATTATTGACACTCTTGAAATAGTTGTTATAACATCTTTGCTAGTTGTGGATTGATTAGAAAAAGGTATTATTGACACTTTTATTTCAGGGAGTTGGATGTGTGTCCCTGTTGTGGATTGATTAGAAAAAGGTATTATTGACACTAGTCCCTGTTTTGTTTTCATCAAGAGAGGTGTTGTGGATTGATTAGAAAAAGGTATTATTGACACTATAGCCCGTAAATCAGTTGCGTTGACTCTAGTTGTGGATTGATTAGAAAAAGGTATTATTGACACTTCATCATTGGTTTTGAAATATTCCATGATAGTTGTGGATTGATTAGAAAAAGGTATTATTGACACTATGTCTTCATCATTGAGTGGATAATAGGCGTTGTGGATTGATTAGAAAAAGGTATTATTGACACTTCGTATCGCTTACCAATCCCTATTTTTTTTGTTGTGGATTGATTAGAAAAAGGTATTATTGACACTAGCAGGTTGTATAGCTTCCTGAATAGCAGTCAGTTAGTTAATAATTTACCCCGTAAAAACTTGAGTTTTTACGGGGCTTTTATTGTTAATGAACCAAATTAACGTTTCAAAACATTTCCAGTTGCTGTGGCATTTTGGGTGGTGGTTTGGGTGTTTTACCCCAAAAGTTTTCCATTAAGGCATACTGCTTGTCAGTAATCATCAAAATCGTCACCTCCCCTTTTGGCGGCATATTTTTTCTCACACGCTTCTTATGCACTTCGGCATTTTCAATACTTACGCTGTGTCGGCAATACACGCTGTATTGCATCATACTAAATCCATCCTTTTGAAGTTTCTTTCGAAAACTGGCATAATTCTTCCGATCTGTTTTCGTCGTTGTAGGTAGATCAAAGAATACAAACAACCACATTACTCGGTAAGCATTAAGTCTAACATAGCTGCTCATTTAAGGGTCGGATACTTGATCTTCTTTGTTTTACCCAAAAAGCAATCAGCCAATGAGGACGTAGTTTGACTCATGGCGATCATCATCGGTCGAGTTTTTCCATTAATATGGACATCTGATGCCAGTAACTCCAGAAACTGAGCTTTTTGCTCTTTTTGCATTGTGTGGTAATCTGGATTTGTCGTTTTCATCTGCCAGACCAATCGATCTACAAATGGACGATACGGCTCCATAATATCATCCGCCAAACAGTACGCGTTGTATTTGTTGTGATGGTGAATACCTAAAGTGGGCAAAAGCCCACTTCCACATAATGCCCTAGCCACAGCAGCACGAATGATTGCATAGCCATAATTCAAAGATGGGTTGGGTGGCTCGCCAAATCGCTCACGGTTAAAATTATCTCCAAATAGCTTCTTCCAGTAAAAACGTGCAGCTTTCGCTTCCCTGCCTGAGCTATCTCCCGACTTGACATCCATTGACATTTTTTGAAGTGGGATCCACGGTTCATAGACCATGCCCGATTCAAAAGTATCCGTAGAGACTTCTTCTAAAACAGCTGCCTGATTGGCAATTTTCTGTCTGATAGTTTGTTGCCAAAGTTGCTTTTTCAAAGGTTCAGAGGCTTGAACCTGCGCCTGAAATCGCTCGCTTTGTGTCTGATTTGAGTCAAGTGGAAAAAGCAGCGCCACTGGCATGTGTTTCTCATTACAGCTAATTACAGCCACATTAGACTGAGTCAGTTTTTGCAAGAGATACTGTGAAACGGATATTCCATAATGATCCAGTACGATAAACGCAATATCTTCCACGGGTATGGAGTGTTCAGTGCCAGCATTGCGATCCTTGATTATCAACTGCTCCTGCTTACAGGTGAGATGATAAGGATTCGAGAAATAAAGACTTTTTTTAAGCATGATAAAATGATTTTAGTTAAGAAATCACTGCATCTACTCACCTTTGGTTAGCACGTTCCATGAAAAGACCGTTCCATTTTATTTCATAGATAATTTTCCAGTTACTGATAGATTGACCTTGTATGGTTGGTGCGTGTACCAGCCTGTTTTGCCAGTACCAAAATTCTTAATGTATTTGTATTGTGGTTTTGCGTCCTTATCGAGTCTTGAATCAGTATGTTTCCTGAAGCAAATTTCAAAAAAGTAATCGCCCCCAGCTATTTTTTGCACTTTATACAAATGCTCTTGCAAAAACAGACTGTCGTTCATTCTATCCGCAATTTCCTCTTCGGTTTGCCCTAAAATGAACAGGTCATTTGCTCTGAATATTTCTATCATTTTGCCTTCCTTTCTATGGGCAGGAAGCAGCTGATAAAGCGCCTCTTTTCTTAGCTTTCGTTCTACCGCAACCCAGAAAGGAACAGCTTCATATTTCAGCTCTCCATGACCATCTTGATACACAATAAAATGATGATTGTTTCCCGGATTTACCCATTGATTAGCAGATTTAAGTTTCACAGCATTGCCGACTGTTTCCCTCATACGCACTTTTTTAATGGGTACTTTGTCCCCATTCTTGTTTGGCAAAAAGACTTGTGGAATTAACTCTCCAGACTCGCTAGCTTTAAAAAAGGCACCCTCTGGGACTTTTTCCTTTATATAACCTCCGAGAGATTTTATGCGCTCAGACACAAGGATACGAATAGTAGAATCTACAATTTTAGCTACTTGCTTTTCTGTTTGTATTTGACCCAATGATCTACGTACATGCAAGGATTGTTCACTTGCTGGTGCTTGCCTATACCCATAAACGGTTTCTTTATGCAATTCACCTCTTGCCGCAATTCCGGTATTGGTATAGGTTTTGCCATTTTTCAGTACCGTAGTTGTCTTTACATTCAAGACATCATTTTTCTGCTTATAAGTAATCAGAATGTTGTCGACTGCCCGTTCTGCATCGACTCTGAAGTTGGCCCAAGGCTTGGGAAAATCATGGATAAACCTAAAAGAATCGTCGTACTCGGCATTGGCACTCAATTGCTGCAGATGTGATTTTGTCATACAAGCAATGGTAAGCGCATCCACTGCGTGATGCCTATGATCTTCACGTTCCTTGATATCATCCGGATTGAGAATACGGTTCAACTCCCACATCTTCCTAATGATAGCTGTCATTTGGCCAGGTAAAGTCACCACCTTGTCACAAATCTGCGCGAGATAGTCTTTGGCTACTCTACTCAGATATCTGGTATCGTTGAGATGACGCGTGGTAAAGTCATTGTCTCTTTCCTGCTTGATGAAATGCTTAAATTTATGGTAAGCGTCAGCATAATTTTCCTTGTTTTTGAAAGAGCTCAATGCTTGAGATTTCACCGCTTCCCATTTCTCTTCTCCAAAAGTTTTAAAATAATATTCATAAGGTGTCCGGTTTTCCTTCCGCCCATTTTCCGCAGTAAAACAGAGTGTTTTATTCGCGATACTATCATTGAGCGATTGGCTCAGTGGATGAATATGTTCTATTTCCACTTGTTCGCTATAAAGTTGCTCAACCGAAATACTATTACCAGTATATGGACAAGTTCTATTACATTCTTCCCACAGCTTATATTTCAGTAAATTGGTTCTAGACCGCACGTCTTGCCCAAGATTATTTACTTCTTGGCGTATGCGATCGTTTTGTCTCTCTCGCTCACTCTGTTGACGTTTGATATCATTTCGCTTCGATTTAGAAGCTTTTAAGTCCCGAGCGAGTTCTACATGAACTTTATCCGGTTGACCATGAAGTTCTATCAATTCATTAATGACTTTTCTCAATTCGAAAATGGCAGTAATCAGTACTGGGTTCCGATAAGCTTGAATCTTCCTATCGGCGCTCCTATTGACAGGGAGTTTTTTTACTCTTTCGATCTTCGTGGTGTTGGCACTATGATGATACAGCTTTTTGAGCTGACGATCGGTCAAGGAAAATTCCGATTTTAAAAAAGCTTTAAGCGGTTCAATTGATCCACCTTTTCTCTTCGAGGAAATTATCTCCCCTACATTGTCGATGATAAAATCTCTTTTCTCCTCACTGATATCACTCCAACTTTCACCGAATGCATTTTGAACACCAGCCAAAACAACCGCATCGCTATAGGTGTAGCCTACTTTTAGATAAGGTAAAATGAGTGTCATAGCCTTTTTACTCAAGTTGGCATAGTTGTCATTAAGGTTAAAACAGGAGATGGCTGAAGCTTTATTTTCATCAAACCCCCACTTCTCCATGGCATAGTGCCTCAACTTTACTTTGTCATCGAAGAAATGGAGCACATGCCAAATGTCATCTTTTTCTTTAGGTGTAAAAACAAACCAGCCTTTACCAAAATACTTTTTATTAGATAAATCTGGGATTGTATGTGCTTTTTTGATGGTTTCCTTGTTCTCAAAATTGAACTGATAATAATTATCTTCCCGACCAATGACCTTCCTTAACGCACCAAAAGTGATGGACTTTTTACTCACCAGGATGTCTACTATTTTCTCACGGTCTTCTGTGGTCAGAGGCACATTGCAATCCACAGTATTCACCCATTGATAAATATTGAATTCCTCAAATACAGGATGTGATTTCAAGCACTTCGTTTTCTTTGGTTCCAAAGTACAATTCCCCACCAGGTGCTTTTGTGAGCGAAGTGGACGTTGATGAAAGAGCACGCCATCTTCACTATAACCCTCCTCTCGTTTGCGACCGCCAAGCAATGCTTTTAAGCCATTATCTAACATTTCATGATATTGTGACTGACATTCCCAAATTTTTTCGAATTCTTCGATGTACATGGAGCGTGTCGTGTACCGATTTCTTATTCTTGGCAAACCGCCACTATTCGGCTCATTTTCTAGCGGCTTTATGTTATATAAATATTCTCCAAGCGTCTGATCTCCTTTGGCTTCAGCCGTTTCATTGATCCCTATTTTTCCAGCCTTATTATCACCGTCGAAGATCTTTCCTTCATCAGAAGAAGCATTTCTACTATTGCTTTGAAAGCCTCGCCTTTGAATCATATGAAAAAATACGCGACCAATTTCATGAAGTGTGAGTTGCTCATTTCCAGCTTTTGATCGCAGCTCATAGGGGTCTTGTTTGATCCAATCTCTAAAGAGCAGATCATTACTCAAGTCCTTGAGATTCCAAGCTCGAATCACTTCGTATGGTAAAGGGCACATTTTGTACTGCGCCAATAGCTTGAGTAAATACTGTTTTCTTAGTCTTCTTCGATAAAACTGCCTCCTTTTAGATCTGTTGGCTGTGCGTTGGGCGTTTTTAGATTGCTCCCGCTGACCATCTCCCAAGTTGTCTACTCCTTCTGGAAAAATGCGTACACCCATGTCCACAATATCCATTTTCTGATCATCGATCAATGAGTATCCAATGCTTGAAGTTCCTAGATCTAATCCTAGTATTAATGCCATAGCTTTTGAAGTTTTATTAAAGGTGATTAAATATAATCTGACTAAAACTAAATAACCAACAGTTGTTTGGCTAGTAATATAAATAAAAACTTAACATAACATATGTTTTAAATAAACTTCTTATATTCGTATTCAACATTTATTTAATGCTCATAAAGCACTTATGTTATGTTGTTGTGGATTGATTAGAAAGCATTGTCGGCCGTCATAATTGAAGGCCGACTTTCTTCTTGCTGAAGATGTCAAATAAGATGACAGCAAGATTTAAAAAAAATGAGGGTAATGAAAAAAAGCTTAATCTGCTACAGATGAGGCTAATGTAAAAACAAAAACCCACCAGCGTGAATTGCTTCAGGGGCTAATGGGAATAGTATAGTGTAAAATTAATATTTAATACTGACTTATAAATTTATATACGAGACTTTCTACTTATGCGTTACACAAAATTTGAGAGTATCATGTCCAAACCTCGTATGAGTCGTTATTTGATGGCTTGTCAAAACGATTCAAAAAGAGCGATGACTTTATATAGATTGAATTTGAGACTATCACAAGAATTATTTACGGTAGTAAGCTGCTTTGAAATTGCTTTAAGAAATAGAATTGATCAAAATTACACTTCTAGAAAAGGCGAAAATTGGCTTACAGATTCGCTACAAAAAGATGGTATGTTTAGTGTCAAAAAATGCTATAAAACAGCAAACCTCATAAAGTTAAGACTAAATAAACTTGATGGAAATAACCATAATAATAAGCTCGTATCACTGATGGACTTTGGGTTTTGGAGATACTTATTTGCGCAACCACAATTTCATGCAGGCGGTCAGTCCCTAATGGCTATTTTTCCTTTGCGTCCGAAAAGTACCACGCAGATAAAGTACAATCATACTTTTATTTTCAATGAACTAAACAAGGTCAATGACATAAGAAACAGAATAGCGCATCATGAAGCCGTCTGCTTTCGAAGAAGTACTACACTGATTGACACCACATATATTCGTCTACACTATGCTCTGCTCATCAACTTTTTTAAATGGATGAACATCGACGAAAAATCACTCCTGTACGGTCTTGATCATGTAACAATTTTATGTGATAAAATTGATAATATTTGATCGATGTTAATTAAACTTGTAGTATCAAAGGCTTGTATTGAATGCAAAGAGTATCATTTGATATTAAGGCATTACAAATAGGCATACCCAATGGATAATCAATCAGACGATATTGGTGTCAACAGAAAAACGGGATTTGATTATAGCAGAAAGAACCCTGAGAATGGTTCACCTATAAGCAAAGAAGAATTTTTACAGATAATAAATAAAAGGAGTTCTGATAACATCGGTCCTCCAAAATCTAAATAAGACATTTTCTAATCTTTTCACAATAAGGCTATATGCCGTAGGAGAAGATCCTTTAGCTCGGCTTAGGTCGGGCTTTTTTATTGTCTTATAAACTCGTGGGTACAATTCCGATATCAATTGATCAACGCTATCAAAAGATCACTTTTTCCTCGCCCGCGACTTGCCATTCGAATCCTATATCCGTCTTCGTAATGATGCCTGCCTCGATGTAGACTGGTCTTTGGTCTCGTATTTGCCAAATACTATCATTGGTACTTATAGTATCAATGATGGATACATGCTCTTTCTCATTTCGGCTTAAAAAGATCGACACTGGCACATTCAACGGATCTATGCCAAACCTGGAGAGCTCCAAATGGTTATACGCGTTTAAGTAAATGGTATATTTCCCATTATCTACCGCGGCTGTTAGCTCAAACTCTTCTGGACAATTACTTCTAGCGGCTGCAAAGTCTGTGACTTCCTGATTGAACTCATTGTACACGAGGACATCAATATCCATAGTAGCGCAATACGTATATTGAATACCTTCATATTCAAAGGTATTGTCCCAATCAATCACCACTCGTAAAGACTCAAATGGCGCAGGCTCTTCTACGGGTATTACCTCCTCCAATTTTTCCGAACAGGAATTCGAAAAAATAACGATAACTAAGAAAAGGCATTTTTTCATAAGGTCGACTTTACTCAATCCATTTAACCTTATCCTCAATGGACGTACGTGGTGGTTTTGCATTTACGGGCTGATAATATCCCATATAGAACAAGCCAATACATTTTTCCCCTTGTTCCAATGATTCAAAATCTGTAAAAAATTCGAGTAAACTTGGAGAGCTCCAATAACCCCCAATTCCATAAGCAGTTGCAGTAAGCCAAATATTTTGCACCGCCATAGCCGTTGCAGCTATTTCTTCCCACTCTGGAACGCGCTCCTTTGCATCCCGCTTCATACAGATTGCAATCAACGCGGAAGCTTTTTGAGGATTCATTTTGAATTTTTCATACTTCGCAATAGAAAACTTTGCCGTCTCGGTGGTAGATCTATACTTTTCAGCCATGAATATACCAAAGCGTTTAAGTGCAGCACCTTTGATCACCTTGAACCTCCATGGCTGAGTTAAACGATGCGTTGGTGCCCAATTAGCATTTTCCAGCATGTTTTTTATCAACTGGTCAGGGATTACCTTATGCAAATACTGAGGTGGATAAATAGACCTTCGGCTTCTTATCAACTGATGTAGTTCTTCAATTGTCATACTACAAAACTAACGTACCCTATTGATTTTAGACATGTTGGTATCAATTAACAAATGAAAATAATTCAATTAACTGTGCAACATTTATCCTTTGAGTAATCTCTAATAGCATTACTTCCAAAGTAGTAATGTGCCAGAACTGAAAACTTGATTTGAATGAAACTTTCTATAAATAAGCTTAATAAAAGATACAGCAGCTCCAAACTGGGGCTCATTGACTTTAGTCTTGAAATGCAAAATGGTATACTTGGGTTACTAGGGCCAAATGGTGCAGGGAAGTCTACCTTGCTAAAAATGATTGCAACAGTGAGCAAGCCTTCTTCCGGCACTATTTTACTTGACAATCAGGATATCGTATCAAAGCCAAATATTATGCGAATGCAACTTGGCTTTCTTCCTCAAGACTTTGGTCTCTACCCAAATCTTAATGCTTATGAGTTTTTAAAATATATGGCCGCTATGAAAGGTGTCGGTGGTCCAAATTTGGATAAGAAAATTGACTTTTTGCTGGAAGGACTTAACCTCATTGAAAATGCAAAAAGACAGATTGGTGACTATTCTGGAGGTATGAAACAGCGAATAGGTATCGCTCAAGCGCTACTTAATGATCCCAAAGTGATTCTTTTCGATGAACCAACAGTAGGCCTAGATCCTGAAGAACGTGTGCGATTTAGAGACTTGATTTCAGCGCTGGCCAATGATGCCATTGTAATTCTCTCTTCGCACATTGTATCAGATATTGCCACTATTGCTGACAAAGTAGCCATTATGAAAAATGGTAGATTATTAACCTTTGGCAACCAAGAGGAAATTATAAGCACCTTAAAAGGAAGGGTTTATGAAGCCATCATCGAAAATGAACAAGTCGCTGAATTTAAAACCAAGAATATCATCATAAGTACTTCAAGGGATGATGGAAATACAAAAATCAGATTTATTTCAAACGAAAAATTAGTTAATAAATTAGCGCCGACCCTAGAAGATGGCTACTTATTCATCACTAAATCAGCAGGAAATGAGTAGTTTTTTCCATATCATCAAATACGACTTTCTACAGAGAATTAGAAGCTACCGATTTTTAATTATTTGCTGTTTTTCTATTGGGTTTGCCTATATCCTGGTTCCCGCTCCTGAATCAAACTACACCACCATCAGGTTGGGGAGATATATGGGTGAGTATAACTCCTCATGGATTGCCTACTCTACAGCTATGATGTCGAGTGTATTTCTAGGACTTATTGGTTTTTATCTGATCAATGGCGGGCTTAAAAAAGACTTAGATACGGGTATTGGACAAATCCTCGCATCTACGAATATCTCAAATAGCACGTATTTACTGGCAAAAATGGGCAGTAATCTGGCTGTTTTGTCGTCTCTCCTATTTTTAGTGATGATCGTATCAATGAGTATGTTTTTCTTATATAGCTCAAATCAAACTTTTGAACCAGAAAAATTCATTAAGGCATATTTCCTTATTCCATTTCCGACGATGGTTTTTACAGCTGGCTTATCCGTGCTGTTGGAGGCCTTGATCATTAACAAAGCAATCATTCAAAATATTATCGTTTATAGTTTGTTCTCAGCTATCATAGGTATGAATGCTGATTCCTCGGATGCAAATTTCAATATTGACCTTTTCGGAACTGAAACTATTAGTAATCAAATGGTTGAGCAAGCAAAAAGATTAGCTCCAGACGAGAATATCAAACTAAACATTGGCTTTATGGTAGGCTCGCGCTTACCTGAAAAAGTCTTTAGTTTTCAAAACCCTCCTTTGGATCTCTGGTTTATGGTAACTCGGCTCCTATGGACACTAGGTATATTTTTTGTTATCATGATTATTGCGCCTTACTTTCATCGGTTTGACATTAAAAAGAACCTTCTCAAACAGAAAAAAGAACGTTTTACACCGAAAAAAATAGTCCCTGCCATTCTTGATTTAAATAAAATACCAACATTGAACTTTAATCCAAGTATCATCCCAATTATCAAAATGGAACTGACAATGATGATTAGAAATTCTTCAAAATGGATCTCGCTAATCTCAGGAGGACTAATGATTGCTCTGGCATTTTCACCTTACGAAGTAGCGCATCAAATCCTTCTTCCCATATTATGGTTCTTACAAATTGAGAAGCTATCATGTATAACGACCAAGGAACAAGCACATCATCTCGAATATCTTACTTTCTCTTCTTACAAGCCTTTGTATCGGTTGATGACTGCTCAACTCTCGAGTGCTATGATCTTATTAACATTAATCAGTCTCCCATTAACATTGAGAATGATTTTTGTTGATCTCGAAAGCTTTGTTGAGGTTCATGTCGGAATATTGCTCCTCGTTCTTTTATCCTCTGCTTTGGGGGCTCTAAGTAAAGGAAAGCGGCTATTCGAAGCGCTGTTCTTTTTCCTTACATATTTTGCGCTAAACAAAATACCTTTCGCCGATTACTATGGAGGGTTCCACGAGGGCGGCCATTATCTTATGCTATTAACAAGCATTGTGATGATCCTGACCAGTATTACTTATGGATTTAGACATCTTCAACTCACAAAAAGGTGAATACTTTCTTGAGTATTATTTTGACTTTTTAAACACGTAGATGACTCTATAAATCAGGAAAACCCATGGAAAGCCATGAAGACACAGGTCAAGATAATCCATCGCCCCCATTCCGTTTCCACCTCCGAAAAGCCATGTTAGTTTACCAACGATATGTGGTTCGGGGAAAAATGGCGCCAATCCTAATGTCATACTAAGTACAAAAGGTAATGCCAATTCTTGCCAACGTATTGATTTCATAACTCAAAGCTAAGGTGCACGACTTCCTTTCAAAGTAACAATTGTTACTATTCCCAGCTTTCAAAAGCACTTACTTTTAGAACAAAAAATGGATTAAGCGAAAATATTGGATTAAGATGCGACAATACTAGACGTGAGAACAGCTTAGGGCTTTATGAGTGGAAATATCTCAGGATCAATAAACATCCCTCTTGATGAACTCGAAAATAGCATTGGTAAAATACGTGCGATGAAAGGCACCTTACCCGTTTGCCACTTAAGTGAAAGCCGAAGTGCGCAAGCTTGTGCTTTTTTGGAATCCATGAATATAGATTGGATCAATGTTGGGTCTTGGTATGATCTCCGTGCAGAGACTATTGTCAAAAACTAAACTAATTATACTGCTCTTCCCTATACGCCCTCCAACTAGCATAGCCAGTTGTCAGATCATATACATTTATAAAACCGGCTTCTTTTAATATTTTAGCTGCAACTGCACTTCTTGAGCCTACTGCACAATACACTACAGTTGGGAGCTCAGCATCTAAAATGGAAAGTCTTTTTTCAAAATCTGGGTTGGTGATATCTAGGTTTAGAGCGCCTTCAACAGCTCCCTTATTAACCTCAGCTTTAGTTCTAACATCTATAACCTGAAGTTCAACCAGCTTAATTAACTCTGAAAATTGCTTCGCATTAATATTTTTAATCGAAGGCTTTTGCTCTGTACAACTTAGGATTACAAAGACAATAATAAAGGGGACTAGACTTGCTCGCATTCTGAAAGCTAATATAACCACCTTTGGGATTATAAAAACTATTAAAATCTACTTTTGCCCTGATCTTACACGGTCTTCTGCTCCTTATGCCTCTTTTACAGTTAACAGAATAGGTTTTTGACTTGTCAAGTTTCTTAACTTTATCTTTAAATTTTTCGTGTATTACTGCTCTTTGTCTGTGCCTTTTATGGGATTAAAAGTATATACATTAGCAAAACCCACACATAAATAAGATCAGCAAAGAAATTCTATCTCAGGAAAAAAAGGAAATTATTGTAGATTCTACGAAGTTATTTTTTTTGTAAAAAAAGGGGAGGTAAGTGATTAATGGTGATCAAGAATGATATTGTAACAACACCTCCTTTTACCTATTTAAAAGTGCACTATCAATATTTACTCTTTGAATTAAAGGAATAACACAAGCGGACAATTTGATTTCTTCTTATTCTCTAATCCAAGGTTACGACACATTATTACAAACTATCGTATTTTAAGAATCAATGGCTATAAAAGCAAAAAGCCTTTGAGACAAGTCAAAAAGGCTTTTTCCTTATTTTTTGTGCACTCGGAAGGATTCGAACCCTCAACCCCCAGAGCCGAAATCTGGTATTCTATCCAGTTGAACTACGAATGCATTAGAGATGCAAATATAGTCATCTACATGTGAATACAGCCATGCACCAAAAGTTTGATAAAGTAAATTCAATCTTTTTTAATCAACTTACGTTTGCCAGTTCATGCTTCGAATATTTGCCCTAACATTTTTGGCTTTTTGCCTTTCACTACAACTTCAAGCTAATGAACTTGATAGAGTAAGAAAATCATTTCATAATGCCGTTTTAAATAAAACACAAATAGCAGTTTTTCAATCGCTAAGCGACTCTTTACCAATAGATGTCCCTGTTTTTCAAGCATATAAAGCTGTTGCGCAAGCATTACAAGCGCAAGAAAAATGGAACCCATTAGATAAACTCGCCCATCTTTTAAAGTTTCAAAATCAAATCTCAGAGGCGATCAAAAGCGATCCTACAAATCTTGAAATCAGATTCTTAAGATTCTGTGTAGAATATAACATCCCTTCATGGCTATCGATGAATCAACATCTAATTGAAGACAAAGACCACTTTATCAGTCATGCTGAACAAATTGTTGACTTAAAATTCGATCCTTTTTTCTCTCGTTATATCCTTTATTTTATAAAAGAAACTGGCCTTTGCTCGGAAGAAGACACTAGAATAATCTTTAGCAAACTGGCAATGAAATAAAGATTCAATTAACTTCGAAGCAGAAAATTGAATCATGAAAAAACATCTTTTTACTCCATTCGCGCTATTCCTTGTTTTGTCAACAAATGCCCAAGAAGTTCTTGAAGAAGTTACTCCAACCGATGAATGGCCAATTCTGACAAAACAGATATTACTCATTCTTTTTGCATTACTCTGTCTTTTCTTCGCTGCTCGTACATTTAGGGGTAAGCCCGATGCGTGATTCCTTAAATACCTGACATCTATTTAGATTTTATGATTCGGGGGAAATCTAAATCATCATTGATGATTTTAAATCAATGCCTCTTTCCACTCAAGAGGTGGACTAACATCGGTGCTAATAAAGACCAATCACTATTAGAATCAAAAAGAGCTCGTTTTTCCAACGAGCTCGATCAATATATAATCTTCTAAGAACTTAGATCAATAACCAAGGAGTAAGCTCGGGAGGCATTAAGTTGGATAATTACTTTAAATTCGATGTAAGTATCTTGGGAGGAAAGCCATAAGTGGTCCTTAGAGTACTTCTACGATGATATTGTGATTGGTATAAATGCAAATATCTGCTGCAATACCCAAACCTTCTTTCACAATCTGCTCAGCAGTCATATCTTTCGAATGCCTCTTCAATGCTAAGGCCGCAGATTTAGCATACATACTACCCGATCCTATAGCGGCTATATTCTCATCTGGCTCCAAAACATCACCTGTTCCCGAAATTATTAAAATTTCGTCCTTATCAGCCACGATCATCATCGCTTCCAATTTCCTCAAGTAACGATCCGTTCGCCAATCCTTAGCCAGCTCTACGGCCGCTCTTTTCATATTACCCGAATAAGCGCCTAGTTTCTCATCGAGCCTTTCAAGTAAAGTAAACGCATCCGCAGTAGATCCCGCAAAACCAGTAACGATCTTACCGTCAAGTAGCTTTCGAATTTTTTTAACATTACTTTTTGCCACAGTATTACCCATTGTGGCTTGTCCGTCCGCACCTATGGCTATTTGCCCATTATGCTTTACCGCTAGTACGGTTGTCGATCTTATTTTTTCCATAGTTATAAAAGAAAAGTCCCGTTAAAAACGGGACTTTCATATTCTTGTTACTAATTATTAGATTAAAATTCTCACAGGATCTTCAAGAAGACTCTTTAGAGTTTTAAGGAAAGCAGCAGCTTTCGCTCCATCAACAGCTCTGTGATCTGATGATAATGTCACTTTCATCACATTGCCCACTTTTATCTCACCATTTTTCACGACAACAGTTTCCTTAATTCCCCCTACTGCCAAAATACAAGCATCTGGGGAATTGATAATCGCTGTAAACTCCTCTATTCCGAACATGCCAAGATTAGATATAGTAAACGTATTACCTGAAAACTCTTCTGGTTTTAGCGTCTTATTCTTAGCCTTTTGACCAAGCTCTTTGATCTCAGCAGAAATATGTGACAATGATTTGTTATCCGTGAATTTGACAACAGGCACAATCAAGCCGTCAGGAATGGCCACTGCTATACCAATATTAATATGGTGATGCTTTTGTATTTTATCGCCTAACCAACTCACATTGATATCTGGATTTTGTCGTAAAGAAGAAGCACAGGCTTTTACCACCATATCATTAAATGAAATTTTTACTGGAGAGATTTCATTCATACTATTACGCGCTTCAATCGCTTTGTCCATGTTTATTTCCATCGTCACATAAAAATGCGGCGCACTAAACATACTATCAGACAATCTTTTGGCAATCACTTTTCTCATTTGAGAAAGTGGTATATCTTCTGTTTTCACCTCTCCTACAACCGTAGGTATATTAAATGATGGTACCTCAGGTGCTGACTTCACCTCAGGACTTGCCACTGGCGCCTGAACTTTCGGTGTGAACTCCTCCACATCGCGTTTAATGATTCTACCACCATCACCGCTACCACTTACCTCAGCAATATTAATTCCTTTTACCTCGGCTAACTTTTTTGCTAAGGGAGAAGCTTTGATTCTACCATTTGAAGTAACAACTGGCTCACTCGCAACTGCAACTTCTGCTTTTTTAGGTTCTGGTGCTGGAGCTGGAACTGTTTCTTCCGTTGATGCACTAGATGGCGCTTTGCTACCACCAGATTTTTGCGCTTTCAATAAAGTCTGCCAATCCGCATCTCTTTCTCCAACGACCGCTATTGGCCCATCAACCTGCACAGCATCACCAGCTTGAACAGCAATATGTAATAAGGTGCCATCTTCATATGCTTCCAATTCCATAGTAGCCTTATCAGTCTCCACCTCAGCCAATATGTCTCCAGAACTTATTTCGTCTCCCTCTTTTTTTAACCATGAAGCAATTACGCCTTCTTCCATGGTATCACTCATTTTAGGCATATTAATGATGGTCGCCTTGATTTTAGAGATATCAACAGCTTCCTCTGCTGGTGCGCTTTCTACGACCTCCACAGGAGCAGATTGATCAGCGCTTTCTCCGCGCTCAATTTCTTCTAATAAAGCAGTAATATCCTCGCCCTTCTCTCCTATAATAGCAATTACACCATTTACGGGGACAGCATCCTGCTCTTTTACACCTATATATAATAACACTCCGTCTTGGTACGACTCCAATTCCATAGTGGCCTTGTCAGTTTCCACCTCAGCCAATATATCTCCGGAACTTACCTCGTCCCCTTCTTTCTTTATCCACGAAGCAATGACACCCTCTTCCATGGTGTCACTCATTTTAGGCATGCGTATTATTTCCGCCATTGTATCGGTTTAATTATTTATGAGATAAAAATCAAAGTTAAATGATGTGGTTTTTTTAGCAACAAAATTCAAATTTTAAATTTGAATTTTAGTAAGATATTGCAATCTTTTTGATAACGCAAGCTTAAAATGACACCATCGCTCACTAACACCTACAATAGACCAAAAGTTTTATTCAACAGACATTTGGAAACGATTTATCCTGCATTGTTTAGAAAGGTGAAATTATCTATCACTCCAATTAGGGAAAGAATACAGACTCCAGACAATGATTTCTTAGATATTGACTGGTACAAAAATAAAAACGGCAAAGTCGTCATCCTTCAACATGGACTTGAAGGAAGTAGCAACAGACCGTATATATTAGGTATGGCCAAAATATTCATTGAAAATGACTTTGACGTATGTGCATGGAATTTCCGTGGGTGCAGCGGTGAAATGAACAAAACCAAAATTTTCTATCATAGTGGTGCCACTTATGACTTGGACACCATCGTAAAGCGTGTATCCAAAGAATATGACGAGATCATCCTTATTGGATTTTCGCTTGGAGGAAATTTGACTTTGAAATATCTAGGGGAGGAAACAAGATCTAATAAAATAAAACGAGCCATAGCGATATCCGTCCCTTTAGATCTAAACAGCAGCTCTTGGCAATTGACAAAACCGAACTGCTATATTTATGAAAAAAGATTCCTCAATAATTTAAAAAGAAAAGTGCTTGAAAAAAGTAACAACTCAGCGCACAACATGAATATAAGCCTTATCAATAAAGTAAAGACGCTTCGTGACTTTGACGAATATTTTACTTCCCAAATTCATGGCTTTGATGGAGCGGAAGATTATTACCATAAGTGCAGCGCTAAATACTTCCTTTCAAATATCCAAGTGCCTACATTGATCATTAGTGCGCAAAATGATCCACTATTGACAAAAGAAAGTTTAAAAATCGACACAAAAATGGCGCATTCATTTGTTGACTTTGAGTTGACAGAAAAAGGAGGACATGTAGGTTTTACAGAATTTAATTCGGATGGATACTTCTGGTCAGAAAAAAGAGCCCTAAATTTCTGCCTGAAATGAAATACATCACCACCGCCATCCTACTTATTAGCTTTCATTTTTTATGTTCTCAATCATTGGAAGAGGATATTTCCAGGCAGGAAAGAGAAATGACAGCTTTTGATATCGAGCAAAAGCTATTGAATCATGGTTTTGAAAACATCAAAGCTATAGCCATGGATAGCGCCATCTTAATCGCTTACGAAAACAGAATTCATCGATTTGAAATTGAAGGGCTAGCCAATGTCATTGGTCTTTTACCAAAAGGGCAATCGTTCGATTATATCCTCATTCCTCATTATCAGAGTATACCTATTGTATCGGTTGAGATAAAAAAAGAAAAATTTAACAAGAATGATAATCCAACCTATACACAATACTTTGTCGATGGGCTCATTATATCCTTGAATATTGATAAATGGACATATGAGCTATCCAAAGCCCAGTTTAAAAACACTACGCCATTCAAATTTGACTTTGCTCTTGGTCCCGTTATATCAGCCACGCAGTTTGGCAACTACAACAAGCATATTCAAATACTCTTAGATGCTGCACCAGCATTGCACCTTCAGTTGAGAAAAGGTCTTTCTTTGAATGCGCAAGCATTGTTCCCCATATTTAATAATCTGACTATTTTCAATGATGAAAAATTAAGAATGGGTTTAGTTAACCTCACGCAACATATTCGACTTAAAAACAATGCCTTCGTAACAGCCACTGTTGGTAATTTCGATAGGCGTAGAATGGGCTATATCGTTGATTTTAATAAATACTTCTTTAATGGTCAGTTTATTTTTGGTAGTACTATATCAGGCACCACTTGGTCACGATATAGCGGAGAGATCAGAGATCCCTTCACTGAACGGGGTAATTACTTATCAGCAAGAGTAAGTCTCACGCATAGGTGGTCCAAATATGATCTTATTACAAAAGCAAGCTATGGAACTTTCATGCTTCAGGACAGAGGCTGGCGAATAGATATGCTAAGGCAGTTTGGTCAGAATACCATTGGTGTTTACGTCACTCGTTCTCAACTATTGGATAATGCTGGATTTAAAGTCGCTTTTGCTCTTCCTGTAAAGACTTATTCCTCCTTTAAGAAAAAAATTCGACTCAGAACCACTGAATACCTTAGGTACGAGTACAAGCTTACTGGTAATACGTTTGGCTTAGCCCAAAATGTAAATTCAGAAGAAAACATGACCGATCAGATTTTCGAAATTCATCCTGATTTCATCAAAAATCAATTACTATTTTTACTAAATCAATAAAATTTCCCCTCTTTTCGAAAGTTTATCAGATCACTATTCTTTTCTTGGTGATTTTTTTCGCTACTTTGCACACTATAATTTAAAATATAAATGACTGTCGTAATGTCTAATAACTCGTACGTACAAAAAGGAAAACTTACCTTACTCTCCCTTTTCGCCATAGCCATTGGGGGACTTATAAGTTGCAGCTCCGCTGTAGAAAGTATTAATAAGTCAGGTCCTGTTCCTCCTACAGGAGATAAAACATTGACTCTTACAGTAGAAAGCGCAAGTGGTGATGCGTTAGGAGAATATGACTTAGTCATAAATGAAGAGCCCGTAGTAACAACGTCTGAAACCACGATCGTGATTGATGTTACAGGAGGTAGTGCTTATACTATTTCGGCTACAAAAACCGGATATTCTGGTAAATCTAAAACTAGAACATTAGATGTTCCTGTAGAAGATGCAGCTTCGTTTATTGCTGATATGACATTAACGTTGACCAAACTAAATGAGCCTGTATCAATAGTTGCTGAGGCTGGGGGTGTTATTAATGCAGCACCTATTGGGGGTACTTCTGGAGGTGGAGCAGCGACTCTACCAACTGTCGTTACTGTACCTGTTGGCGCTTTACCAGCAGGATCAACAGAAGCTATTTCTGTTACACCAATAGCTGTTGAAAGTGATGAGTCAGAAGCAATTCAATCTTCAGGTGTCACCAATCTTGTTTACGAGTTTGCCCCTTCAGGATTGGTTTTTTTAGTACCAATTACGATTGAAATTCCGCTTAACCTATCAGCTGCTCAAATAGCAGCGAATGTTGACATTACATTTGAATATACTGCTTCCGATGGGATTGTGGAAATAGTTCCGATTGTTGTGAGTGCTAATGGTCAAATTGGTACTGTCGAAATTGACCATTTCTCAACATGGACGGTAGTTCAAGCTTATGAACTTTCGTTTGAGACGCCTATAAGCGTTCAGGTAGGTTCCTCAGGAGAATGTGGTGAAAGCATAATTAACACCTCAGTAGAATACAATGCTTCTATTACTGCACCGGGCCCTCTATATCTATCTCTTTTTTCAAATGCTGGTGCATCTTTCACAAAAGGAAGTGTTAATGTAGCCGCTTCACCAAACCTTATCGCTACAATAAGTTCTAATTTTTCAAGAAGTACATATGTGATCCGAGATTTTTTAACTAAAGTCTCCAAAGAGAGAGGAACCTATTCAAAAACATTCACTGGTAACGATGCACCAACTTATATCGTTTGTCATGATAGTGGTGGTTGATTAAGAAGCATCAGAATTTATTTAATGTCTTCTCTAACGCAAAAAAAATAGCATGAAAAAATTAATTTTAATATTAGCCTTAGCATCCGTTACACTGGGATTGCAAGCGCAGCAGCGATTTTCAAATTATCGCCATAGTCAATCATCCTCCGGTTTCCGTGGTGTCACTCTAGGCATTGGTGGGGCATTCCCAAGTTTTGATTATTACAGCGATGCTGACTATGAATTCGACTTTTCACCTATGGTATCTTTAGGTGGTGAGTTTTGGGTATCTAAGCCGTTTGCAGTTCGTGCAGGTGGTAGTTATTTAACATCAACTGGAACTACAACTGGTGAGGAGACTAAAATTTCTCAGTTGTCAGGAACCTTAGATGGTTTGGTTTATTTCTCGAAGACGTCAAGATTTTCCAGAAGTCCTCAGCCTATGTTTTATCTTGGCTTAGGTGCTGAATTCATTCAATTAACGGTTGATTACACTCCTGATGGTGATATTTCTCAATCTCTTAATGGTGGTACTACAGTTGTCAGATTGCTCGGTGGGTTCGAATATCCTATAACTCCCCAAATCAAGATTGGTGCAGAAATTCAATATGGAATAGGTAATTATGAGCAAGGTTTTATTATTTCTTCCACAGAAGTTCTTGAAGAAATAGATATTTCTGGCGCAAGGGCAATGATTACGTTAAAGTACATTATTAATGATTATTCTCCACGCTCAAAGAGAAAGAGAAGTAGATATAGATAATACTAGATTAAAATCTTCTAAAAGCCGTTAATTCGGCTTTTTTTTTGTCCTTTTATATTTCGAACACAGAACAGGTGTATAAATGAATCAGCATTACAAGATTGGTATTATTGGATTAGGATATGTTGGACTTCCATTGGCTGTTGCCTTTGCCAAGCAGTACACGGTCATTGGTTTTGATATCAATGAAGAAAGAGTTGATTCCCTCAATAGTGGCCAAGATGCTACTTTAGAAATATCAGCAACAGAACTATTAGCTGTTAGTCCTAAAGATGGAATAGGGTTAACCAATACCACAGACATTTCCTTACTAAGCTCGTGTAACGTGTATATCATCACGGTCCCTACACCTATCGACAAGCATCATGAGCCAGACCTAACACCCATCATAAAAGCGAGCCAATCCATAGGTGATATTCTTAGCGTTGGAGATATTGTCATCTACGAGTCGACCGTATATCCTGGTGCTACGGAGGAAATTTGTGTCCCCATCTTAGAAGATATTTCTAAGCTCACCTACAATAAAGATTTTTACGTTGGTTATTCTCCTGAACGAATCAATCCTGGTGATAAAGAACACACCGTAGATAAAATATTAAAAGTAACATCAGGCTCCACTCCAGAGGTCGCCACTACAGTTGATGCACTATATTCTTCCATTATTTCTGCAGGGACATATTTAGCTCCCACTATTAAAGTCGCAGAGGCGGCCAAAGTAATAGAAAACAGCCAAAGAGACATCAACATTGCCTTCATCAACGAACTACTCATGATTTTCAATAAACTTGGTATAGATACGCACGAAGTACTAAAAGCCGCAGGAACCAAATGGAATTTTCTTCCATTCAAGCCAGGACTCGTCGGCGGACATTGTATCGGCGTTGATCCCTATTATCTAGCTCAAAAAGCCAAAGAAGTGGGTTATCACCCAGAAATCATTCTTTCCGGTAGGAAACTCAATGATAGCATGGGTATTTATGTGGCCAATCAGATTATCAAACATTTAGTTGGGAAAGACATCAAGATTAAAGGTGCTAAAATTTTAATGCTGGGGATCACATTCAAAGAGAACTGTCCCGACATCAGAAATACTAAAGTGATTGACGTCATTAAGGAATTAGAAAGCTTTGGCGTTCAGGTCGACGTATATGATCCATGGGTTAGCGAAGATGAAGTAAAGAAACATTATCAGCTTACGATGGTTCAAAAACCCATGAACGGGCAATATCAATCAGTCTTCCATGCTGTTGCTCATATTTCTTTTTTGAAAGACATTGATTTCAAAAAGCTTTTAAATGCAGGCGTTTTTGTTTATGATATTAAAGGCAGTTTGCCAATAGATAATTTTTCAGAAAGACTGTAAATGACAAATTACCATATTCAGAATAGTCGAGTGCTCGTCACTGGAGGAGCCGGATTTATCGGCAGCAACCTTTGTGAAGCGCTCTTGGCTCAAAACAATTACGTCGTTTGCTTAGATAACTTCTCCACAGGATTTAAAGAAAATTTGGATGGTTTTATCTCTCACGAAAAGTTTACGCTCATCGAAGGAGACATTCGGGAATTAGCTATTTGCATAAAAGCGGTTAAAGGATGTGATTATGTTTTGCATCAAGCAGCTCTTGGCTCTGTTCCTCGTAGCTTAAAAGATCCTTGCACTTCTATTGATGTTAATATTGGTGGCTTTACGAATATGCTATGGGCAAGTGTTCAAGAAGGAATTCAAAGGTTCGTATATGCCGCTAGTTCCTCCACTTATGGAGATCATCAAACCCTTCCTAAGCAGGAGCATATCATCGGGAAGCCCCTCTCGCCTTATGCAATAACCAAATATGTTAATGAAATGATCGCCGAAAACTTCTCTAAGAGTTACGGTATCGAAACCATTGGCTTACGTTATTTCAATGTCTTTGGCAGACGTCAAAATCCTAATGGCGCCTATGCTGCTGTAATCCCCAAATTTATCCACTGCCTTTTAGATGGGGAATCCCCGTTGATAAACGGTGATGGTACCAATTCAAGAGATTTCACCTACATAGATAACGTGATTCAGGCAAACCAAAGAGCAGCCACCACTCCTTCTCAGCAGATTAAAGAAAGTCAGGATATATATTATAAGGAGGTCAATGCCCCTTTGCCTAGTAAGGAAGACAACATCTATGAAGTCATCAACATTGCTCATGGAGAAAGAACGAATCTTAATCAACTGTTCCATTCGATAAAAGAATGTTTAGTCCCTAGTTCGAATGATATCCTAAAGATAAACCCAACATATGGCCCCTCTCGTAGCGGAGATATCCCACATTCTCACGCGTCTATCAAGAAAGCCAATAGCTTAATTGGCTATGCACCTGAATATAACTTCCATGATGGAATCAAAAACACCATCCACTGGTATGTAAACAACTTACCTACTGCTAAGCGATGAGCAAAGTATTGGTTACTGGTAGTGCTGGCTTTATTGGGATGCACACGGTCTTAAAACTACAAAGCCAAGGCTATGAAGTCGTTGGTATCGATAATCTCAATACCTATTACAGTGTTGAATTAAAATTAAGTAGACTCAAACAGCAAGGTATTGATGTTTCAAAAATTCAATATAACAAGGAAATTTCCGGCCATGAACATATAGTATTTTCACAAATTGATATCACAGACTATCAGTCACTTGAAAATCTATTTGCCAAACATGCATTTGACCGTGTCATACATTTAGCTGCCCAAGCTGGGGTTCGCTATTCGATAGAAAACCCTCATGCTTATGTTGACAGTAATGTTAAAGGATTTTTGAATATCCTTGAAGTGTGTGCACAGCATAAAACAAAGCATTTAATTTATGCCTCTAGTTCTTCGGTATATGGAACGAATACGAAAGTACCATTCAGCGAAACCGATCAAACAGACGCTCAAGTTTCCTTATATGCTGCTACCAAAAAAGCCAATGAAAGTATGGCGCATAGCTACAGCAGCATCTACGGACTCAGAACGACGGGACTTAGGTTTTTTACCGTTTATGGACCTTGGGGACGACCTGATATGGCATTGTTCAAGTTTACAAAGAAAATATTAAATAATGAACCCATTGACATTTACAACAATGGAAACCTCAGCCGAGATTTTACCTATATCGATGATATTGTCAATGGAATCGCCACACTTACAGCCAGTGAAATCTTTGATCAAAAGAATGTCAATATATTCAATGTCGGAAATGGCAGCCCTATAAAACTTTTGGATTTTGTCGCTGAATTGGAAAAAACGCTTGATATAAAAGCAAGATTAAATATGATGCCTATGCAGTTAGGTGATGTCTCCGTTACTTTTGCCGATACATCTAAACTTCAATCGAACACGGGCTATCTCCCTACTATTGACATCAAACAAGGGGTACAAAAATTTGTAGATTGGTATAAAGCATATTACAAACTATAGTTTATTGAAATTTTTTGAATAGGATTGTCCGCCACTTGTTTCTTACTATATATGAATTTTAAGAGAAAATGAACCATATTCCTTAACATTGTATAATTTCGCCTCCTAAAGATATTCTTGTCCGTATGCTGCATAAAATTATCCCTTTTATTGTTGTTTGCTTTTTGCTATCGTGTATTCCAAATAAAAAAATCGTTTATCTACAAGACGGGGAGATCGTAGCTAATGAAGACTCCTTATACGCAATCAGCTACAATGAATACGTTTTGCAAAAAGGCGATATCCTCAATATTGAAATAACATCAGTGGATCCGAGTATTGCAGAAATATTTAAATCATCAACTGCTGGAAATGCAGTAGGACAATTGGCTCAGAATGGAGCTGACTTAAACTATTTAACAGGCTTCCTTATTAACGAAAATGGTGATATTGATTTACCGTTAATCGGTCACCTAAAACTTGCAGGTTTTACGCTTCAAAAAAGCAAAGCAGAAATCGCGCGAGAAGTAAAAAAGTATATAAATGAACCTTATATAGTTGTTAGACTTGGAGGTATACGCTACGCCGCTTTAGGTGAGTTCAGAAGACCTGGTCGTTTCTCTATTCTACAATCGAAAGCAACAATTTTTGAGGCCATAGCCAATGCTGGTGATTTAACAGATCTAGCCAATCGAAAAGAGTTTTTATTAATTCGTAAATATCCTGATGGTCAAAGGATTCATCGCGTTGATTTAACGAGCAAACAACTCCTTATGTCTCCATTCTATTATATTCAGCCAAATGATCAGCTTTATGCTGAACCCCTCCCTGTCAGGCAATTGGGAGGTGGAGTGGGTGTTACCGGTTTTCAGACTTTCACCACCACATTATCAATAATCTCCTCAGCACTGCTGATTATCATTTCTTTGAACAGACTTTAAATGAATAGTCAAATAGACCATAACCATAAACTCATGACTGAAGACGATGAAACTTTAGATATTAAAAAATATCTATTTCGTTTACTCTTCAACTGGTATTGGGTAGTCTCCTCTTTAGTCATCGCATCATCGACAGCCTATGTCATTAATCGGTACACTACTCCCGCATTCATGATTAAGAGTACTTTATTAATCGATGAAGAAAATAAATCTATTTCTTCCTCATTAATAGAGGATATGGACCTATTTGGTTCTACGGTAAATATGGAGAATGAGATGGCCATTTTAAAATCGTTTACTCTAACTAAGAAAGTAGTTGACTCCCTGCAACTAAATATTTCAGTATTTTTGAATGGAAGAATTCGCGATACCGAAATGTTCGGTGAAGAAAATCCATTTAACATTAATTTTCTTAAGGATTCTATTATTAATGCCCCCTTTACAATAGAGATATCCAGAGATCAAAAGAATCAAATCCAAGTCAAATATTTTGATAATACTAGCATGTATTTCATCAATGACACTATTATTGTTGGGAATATGACTCTTATGCTGAAACCTCTCGAAAAGGAGACAGACGAGAATTTTCATTATTCAATAACTTATTATCCGGTTGAGGATTTTACTAAAAGATTAATCAAACAAATAACGAGCCAGACCCTATCAAAAGATGCTAGCATCATTGAGTTAAGTATTGAAGAAACTCATATCGGCAAAGCTAAAGCGACCTTGAATTCACTTACAAATTTTTATATTTCGAGAGAGCTAAATAGAAAAAATAAAACTGCGACCAAATCAATCGAATTTATTGATGCACAGTTAGCGGGAGTCCAAAAGGAACTGTTTTCAGCTGAATCTCAAATGGAAACTTTTCGATCGAAAAACCAAATTTTAAATATTAGTCAAGAAGGATTATCAGTATATGAAAGGTTGCAAGAGTTAGAACGTGATGACTCTAACATAGGTCTTCAAATTAGCTATTATGACTATTTACTAGATTATCTCCAATCTAGTAATCCTGAAGGAACTATGGTCAGTCCATCAACCGCAGGCATTGCAGATCCAGCTTTGAATGCTATGGTGATTAACTTGAATATCTTAAATAACAATTTAATTTCAGCAGCCTCTAATGCTTCTGAAATTAATCCTCAGGTGAGTTCATTAAGAAATCAGGTTCGCTCCATGCTCAAATCCATGCGCGAAAACGTAAGAAACCTCAGAAACACAACAGAATTAAGACAACAAGAGATTCAGTTTCAAATTGTAGACGCTGAAGTTGAATTAAACAAACTCCCTAGCAGCGAGCGAAAGCTGCTTAATATCCAACGCCGTTTTACCCTAAACGACAATTTATATGTTTATTTATTGGAGAAAAAAGCTGAGGCAGGTATTGCGAAAGCTAGTACCATTGCCTCGGCAGAAGTTATCGATCCACCATTGGTCTATGAAATCACTAAACCTAAGACAATAAGGAATTACGTTTTGGCTTTATTTTTTGGTCTAATCTTCCCTGTTATTATTATAGTTTTTAAAGACTACTTCACTAACACTTTACAAGGAATTGAAGAAGTAGAAAAAATGACTAATATTCCTGTTTTAGCCAATATTCCTTTTAGCCATTATGACTCGGATTTAGTGCTTCATCATAGACCAAAATCTATAGTTTCTGAGGGATTTAGAACATTAAGAGCTGGGCTGACATACTTATCGGAAAAAGAGGTACAAACAATCATGTTTACTTCCTTCTCTTCTGGAGATGGAAAAACTTTTTGTTCCATTAATACCGCCTTAATGATGGCCAAGGCTGATTTAAAAACCATTATCATTGGTTTAGATCTTCGAAAGCCTAAAATATTTGGATCTTTTGGGTTGACCAATGTGAAAGGAATAAGTAATGTGTTGTCTGGTAATATGAGTCTTAATGAAGTTATTTACGAAACCCAAATCAAGAATCTTGACTTCATAAGTGCTGGCCCTGTTCCTCCAAATCCAAATGAATTAATTTTGAGAGATATTTTCAAGCAAACAATAAGTGTTTTAAAAGAAAAATACGATCGAATAATTATTGACTCCCCACCTTCTGCTTTGGTATCTGATGCCTTTGAAGTTGGGAAGTTTGTTGATGTAACCTTTTTCGTTTTAAGGCATCAGCAAACCCACAAACAAGCACTTAAATATATTAATGATATTAATAGCAAAAAACTACTCAATAATGTCGGCTTAATCTATAATGGCATTGATTACAAAAAAGCATCCAATGGATATGGGTATGGGTATGGATATGGATATGGATATGGATACGGTGGTGGATATGGTGGCGGATACTATGAAGAGGATGCCAAAAATTAATTATGCCAATTTAAGAAATTAATTTATCTATAAATAACGATCAATTATATGAATATTTTGAACCTAATAGGGAGAACAAAGCCACTCTTTAGCGAGGACATAAAGGCTGCAGAAAAAGATTTATCTCAAATTGTACGCGATTCAAGATTTCTTGTTTTAGGTGGTGCCGGTTCAATAGGGCAGGCTGTTTCGAAAGAAATTTTCAAAAGAGCTCCTTTAAAATTACATGTAGTCGATATCAGCGAAAATAATTTAGTTGAGTTAGTCCGCGATATAAGAAGCACATTCGGTTATATTGATGGTGATTTTAGGACTTTCGCATTAGACATTGGATCTTGGCAGTATGATGTCTTTTTTGAATCTGATGGACGATTTGATTACGTTTTAAACCTATCAGCGCTTAAGCATGTAAGAAGCGAGAAAGATCCTTTTACGCTAATGCGCATGATTGAAGTAAATATTTTCAATACCGAAAAATCCATAAAACAAAGCATAGCGTACGGGGCAAAAAAGTATTTTTGCGTCTCAACAGATAAAGCTGCCAATCCCGTGAATATGATGGGCGGCTCTAAGAAGATAATGGAAATGTTTGCCATGCGTCAAAGCAAACGAATAGATATTTCTATGGCCCGTTTTGCCAACGTGGCTTTCTCTGACGGGTCATTGTTGCATGGTTTTGAGCAACGAATACAAAAAATGCAACCAATAGTTGCTCCTAATGATGTAAGAAGATACTTTGTAACTCCGCAAGAGTCAGGTGAGCTTTGTTTGCTCTCGTGTATTTTTGGAGGAAATCGAGATATATTTTTTCCAAAGATGAGTGAAGAGCTACACCTCATTACCTTCTCAGAAATAGCCATTCGCTATTTAGAACAAAAAGGCTACACTTCTCATTTGTGTGAAAATGAAGTTGAAGCACGTACCCTTATGAAAACACTCCCAGAAAAAGGTATTTGGCCATGTTTGTTCTCAGCTAGCGACACTACGGGAGAAAAGGATTTTGAAGAGTTTTTTACTAATCAGGAAATCACAGATTTAAATAAATTTCAAAATCTTGGAGCCATAAAAAACAGCTTTGTAAATAATGATGAAAAATTGAAGCACTTTGAGTCTGTAATCGAAGCTATGCATGCCAAAGGTATATTTACGAAGGAAGAAATAGTCGCGCTTTTTCACGAAATGATTCCAAATTTTGGGCATGAGGAAAAAGGAAAAAATCTAGACAATAAAATGTAACCCAATACCTAATGGAAAATAAAATAACCCAATTAATAAGTTCCATTCGGAAGCAGTTTGATACTAGCGAATTTATTCCTTTGCATGCTCCTCAGTTTTGGGGGAAGGAAAAAGAGTATCTCTTGGATACGATAGACAGCACCTTTGTTTCTTCGGTTGGTGCTTACGTCGATCGTGTAGAAGAACAAATGATCCAGCTCACCAAAGCCAGCAAAGCAACCGCAGTGGTCAACGGCACAGCAGGACTTCAAGTCGGCTTGCGCATAGCAGGTGTGCGTGCCGGTGAGGAAGTACTTACACAAGCACTCACCTTTGTGGCTACTGCTAACGCTATTGCCTATAATAACGCCTCACCTGTATTTCTTGATGTCGACAAAGATACCATGGGACTTTCACCATTGGCATTACATGTATTCTTAGAGGAATTTGCAGAATTGCGAGAAGGGGGATGCTACAATAAGAAGACGAATAAACGCATAGCTGCCTGCATGCCAATGCATACTTTTGGTTTTATGTGTCGAATAGATGAAATAGTGTCGTTGTGCACAGCATGGGGAATTCCGGTTGTAGAAGATGCAGCGGAAGCTTTAGGAAGTAAATACAAACAGCAGTCAGCAGGCACTTTTGGCCAATCAGGCGTATTTTCCTTTAATGGTAATAAGATTATCACTTGTGGTGGCGGAGGAATAATTGTATCCAAAGATCCTCAATATGCTTTAAAAGCAAAATACCTAACCACTACTGCCAAAGTTTCACACAAGTGGGAATATGTGCATGATGAACTAGGATACAATTTTAGAATGCCTAATTTGAATGCCGCTTTACTCTCCGCCCAATTAGAGAAGTTTGAGCAGTATAAAGAAGCCAAAAAAGTATTATTTACGGAATATCTAGCGCTATTTGATAATAACGAGATAGAATTAGTGCCTATACCCGAAGGTACCGACTGGAATTACTGGTTGATGAGTGTTGCATTAGCTGATAAACAAGAACGAGATGAGTTTCTTAGGGAAACAAATGAAAATGGTGTTATGACACGTCCTATTTGGAAGCTTATGTATCGCCTGCCGATGTATAAAGATTGTCAAAGAGATGCACAGACCAATGCTGAATACTTAGAAGAAAGAATAATAAACATACCTAGTAGTGCAAGAAAGTAAGTTGAAAATAGGATATTTTGCGGATGGCCCATGGTCACACAGAGCTTTTGAGTTGCTTATTCAGGATAAGTCCTTGTCCATTGAGTTTATTGTACCTCGCTCTGATACCACAGATGAAACCCTTAAAAATTACGCTGAACAGTATGGTATAGCGTACCTATATCCGGTTAAGATAAATTCTGATGAATTTTTTGAGATAGCCTCTGGATATAACTGCCAATTGTTCGTTTCCATGAGCTTTAATCAAATTTTTAGAAAGCGAATAATGGAATTGCCAACTCTTACTACTATAAACTGTCATGCTGGGAAATTGCCTTTTTACAGGGGCCGAAACATACTAAACTGGGCTTTGATTAATGACGAGAGCGAGTTTGGGATTACCGTGCATTTTGTAGATGAAGGTATTGATACAGGTGATATACTTTTACAGAGAACATACCCAATAGTGGATAGCGATAATTACGCATCCTTACTTGAAGTAGCTTTTAATAAATGTGCGGAAATACTGTATGATGCTATTAAGACTCTACAAAGTGGATTCTACGAAAGAATCGTCCAAAACGAAATTCACCCCGTTGGATTTTACTGCGGAAGACGTGGTATGGGCGATGAACTAATAAATTGGAATCAAACTTCACGAGAGCTTTTTAATTTTATCAGGTCTGTTTGTGCACCGGCTCCAATGGCCACCACTTTTTTAAATGGAGAAGAGGTAATGATAAACAAAGCGCGAATTATTAATGACGCACCTTTCTATAAGAACACCATTGGACAGATTTTGGCAAAAACAGAAAAAGGTTTTTTAGTAAAAACAGCAGATTCTTTCATTGAAATTTTAGAAATAAAAACCAATGGTAAGCTAAGGGTTGGTGAGAAGTTCCAAAATGAATAATACTTAAAAGAGGATGCAAAAAGAGAAAGTGATTTCAGAAAGGGTTATTCAAAAAGATGCAAACCTCATTCATGCGCTAAAGCAAATGGATGCTATTGATAAAAAGCTGTTGCTGGTTATGGATGGCGATATATTTGTGGGGTTGCTTAGTGTAGGTGATATACAAAGATCTATTATTCAAAATTTAGAGCTTACCACCACTGTTACCGAAATATTACGCAAAAACATAAAGATTGCCACACCAAAAGATAAACTGGAAGACATTAAAAAAATGATGATCGCCTTCCGTATGGAGTTTTGTCCTGTCGTAAATGCAGAGGGTACTCTGGAGGAGGTGTACTTGTGGGAAGACATGTTTGGGGAAGAGAAAAATGAGGTGACAGATCGCTTTAAGCTACCTGTAGTGATTATGGCTGGCGGACAAGGCAGCCGGCTTAAGCCTATCACTAATGTGCTTCCTAAGCCGCTTATGCCGCTTGATGATAAAACAATGCTCGAAGAAATATTCGCTCGGTTTAATACCTACGGGTGTGATCAGTTTTTTGTGAGCGTAAACTACAAAGCCGACCTTATTGAGTATTACATCAATTCACTTAACCTCCCTTTAAATATTTCCTTTTTTCGTGAAACCTCTCCTCTAGGTACAGCAGGGAGTTTATCATTACTAAAAGGCAAAATAACCTCTACCTTTTTTGTAAGCAACTGCGATATTATTATTGAGCAAGATTACAGCGAGGTTTTGAAATTTCACGAAGAAGGTGGTTTTGAAGTAACCATCGTAGGTGCCATTAAGCATTACTCCATACCCTACGGAACTTTAGAAACAGGCGAAAATGGGCAACTACTGAAACTACGAGAAAAGCCAGACCACACCATTTTGACCAATAGTGGAATGTATATATTGGAGCCACATCTTATTGATGAAATCCCTAGCGAACAGCTATTTCACATTACGCACCTCATTGATAATGTAATGCAGCGCGGAGGCAAAGTTGGCGTTTTCCCTGTTTCTGAAAAATCTTGGAAAGACATGGGAGTGTGGGATGAGTTCTTGAAAAATAAGGTATCATGACAGCTAAAAAGAAATCATCTACCTTTCTAAGAAAGACTAAATACAAGATGAAATCGGCATTTGCGGTAATAATAACGATCCTGCTAAAAAAAAGTCTTCGCTATAGCAAATACAGTGTAATTGTAAGTCCTGGTAGAACTGGCACACGAAGTTTAGGTCTTTTGTTTAATCAGGTCAACAGCTGTGTTTCAAGGCACGAACCACGACCGACGTTGTTAGATTTGATGGTCAAAAAGCAAGGTGGAAAAATAAATATAGACGTTTTTTTTAACAGTTTTTTATATCGGAGGGCTCTGTATTTCTTAAAAGCCAAGCGGGATAATTCGACTTTTATTGAGTCAAATTATGGCCTCACGTTTCTTCTCGACTTTTTATTTGCAAAAATGCAAAATCTTAACGCTGTATTCCTTACCAGAAATCCAATTGACTATGTCGTTTCTGCTTTTAGTAAGGAACATGGGAGGGAGTATAAAGATCACAAGTTGTTTGACTCAAGAGATCATAGGGATAGAATCGATGTTGACCATTTCAAAAAGTGGAGTAGGGACAGCTTTGATAGCCTAAATCGCTTTGATAAAATTTGTTGGAATTATAGAATTTATCATGAAGAATATTTCAATCTAATCTCAAAGGGATATCATTTGCCTTTATTTAAAATCGAAGAGCTATCCAATAACAGGGAAAGAATAATTGAGCTAGCTAGTGCACTAAAAATAAAATTGGATGCTGATGGTATTAAAATTTTAAAACAAGGGATCAATATTACAAGAAATGCCAGCGACTCGTATATCATAGGTAAGTATGATTCATGGAGTACAGAAGAACAAAAAGCCTTTCAAAAAATAATTGGTCCTATCGTTCAAAAATTGGGATATGAGTAAAATGTTCAAGCTACCTTCCTTTGCGCAGCATGGCATAATCTACGCAATAGGAAACGCCATTAACACAATGCTAGCTTTTTTTCTTATCCCCATATATCTAAAGCATTTAACTGTGGCGGAATATGGGATATACGGCTTGCTACTAATTATAATTCAAGTTGTATCAAGATTTGGGAATCTTGGTATTGATTCATCTATGTTGCGGTCATCATATGACTTTAAGGATGAAGAAAGTCGGGGTAAGGTTTACTTTACCTCTTTAGTAATGATGGTGACAGTTCTAATCGTTGTTGTAGTTTTAATTATTCTAATTAGAAAGCCGATAAGTAGAGCTGTATTTAACGACACTGCTTATTCCAATATGATTGCATACGCAGTGGTCATTGGAGCTTTGAGAGCAATACGGAATTTACCTCAAACAATCTTAAGAATTTATAAAAAATCAGCACTCTACATAACTATGGAGGTTATCAATTTTGTTGTGGGCTTGGCAATCCTTATTTACCTAATTGAATATCGTGGATTAGGATTATACGGTTTGATTCTTGGCACCTTCTATTCGATGATTTTCAATACTGTACTTTTCGCTATTGTGGTAATGAAATACTACAGAGTAGGATTAATTTGGTCCGAGATTTCCAAGCAAATTAAATTTGGCTTACCTTTAGTACCAGCTGTTGTAAGTTCATTACTTTTTTTAGCATCCGGTCGATTTTTACTGGGGAAATTTCATACTCTCGAAGCTGTAGGTATTTTTACTTTATCTGTTCAACTAGCAGGTATGCTTGAAACTTTTTTTGGAAAACCAATAAAGCTTTCCTGGCAACCGTATTATCTAGAAAATTTTGATAAAGAAAATATCAGAGACCACTTTGCGAGAATAACAGGAATTGTAGCAGCAATTTCTATTTTCATTGCCACGACAATGGCTTTTTTTGCCGAACCAATTTTCTCTCTTTTTGCTAAGCCTAGCTATATGGTAGCAGCAAAATACCTACCGTACCTTTTATCTCTATATGCGTTTTGGACCTTAGTACCAATATATAATGGAGAAGTGATAGCGACTAGGAAAACTTCATTCATAATGAAAAATTTTGCAATGGGAGCCGTAATTAGTTTGTTATCTGGTATTGCTTTAATCCCTAGACTGGGTATATACGGAGCAATTATATCACTGGCCTTGGCGTACATCACGATGTTTGTAAACATCCAATGGTTTAACAAAAAACTGCGTCATAATTATATTAATTGGCGGACTCATTGGATAATTTACATAGTAGGGTTTGCATTTATATTAAGTGCAAGTTTCTTTTATGGTATTACCTCAATGTGGTCCATTGTGCTTCGGTTAATACTGCTACTTCTGTTAGGTATGCTCATGTTTTTTAACCGGTGGTTTGGACTTAAAAGGATATTAAAAATTTAGGCATTAATTGCACAACGATTCAATTTAGAAAAAAATGAATATTTTGATTATTGGTCAAGGCCAGGGTGGCAATGCCATGCTATGGATGGAATACCTAAACAACAGAAGTGATGATGGGATCAGCTACTTCTATGTTTGTAGAAACTTTTGTCAAAAGGAACTAAAGCTATCTAAAAGTAATGATAGACTTTATAAGCCCTACAATGTATTGGGAAAAAGTGGAATATTTTCTAAGATTTGGGCTGGCTTAATGGCTAGAAAAGGAATGGAAATATTCGTAACAAACCTCAACAAGGAACAAACGTTTTCAGCTATTCATTTTCATGGTAATTACTCACCTTATTATGCCTTATCGATAATTAAAGCTGCTCGAAATATCCCTTGCGTATTATCCTTTTATGGAAGTGATTACTATCAAGGGTTACAAACAAAAAAAAATAACGGTAGTTTTTTGAAAGTACTGGATAAAGCTCAATTTATCTCCTTCAATTTTGAGACCATGTATACGGACTTTGTTAATACCTTTCCCCAGCATAAGTCGAAAGCGAGTGTTGGTTGCATAGGCGTAGATGAAGACGTATTGAAGTCGCACAAACTAACTGTATCAAAAGCTAACATTCCTATGCGTTTTTTGAGCACTAGAGGTTTATATACTTATAACAATGTCGATGCTCTAGTGTCTTCTTTTATCAGTGTATACGGTAATAATCCAAATTATCGATTAGATATTTTAAATGGATACGGGTGGGATAAAAGTATTGTAAAACAAGTTATTCTGATGTCAGAAGGTGTTTCTAATGTTTATTTAAGAATTGGAGAATGGATTAGTGATGAAGAATTGAGAGACTATTATAAAAAAGCACACTATAACTTTTGCATTGGTGATACGGATCAAATGACTGTTAGCATTATGTATGGTTATGTAGCCCAATGTGTTAATGTTTTGAGTCCTATCCGTAACTATGACGAATTAGATAAAGCAGGATTCATTGGCCATCAAAAGCTTTCATCGGTTTCTGAAAAAACACTTACTACTTGGTTCGAAAACGTTGATTTACCTGATAATCATGAGATCGCAGAGCATCATGCTCAAAGAACAATAGAGTACTTCGCTTTTGCTAAAAGGTATGAAAATATCCTTAAAATATTCATGTCATTAAGATGAAATCAGCAAGACTAGGTTTTATTATTGGCTTTCCGCGAAGCGGTACTAAAATACTTCGTGATCTACTAGGTAACCATGAAGACGTAGGAATAAATCCGTACGAATCCAATTTTCTAATAGGTGAAAATATTTTAAAATCTTATGAAGATCAATTAGAGGTTGAAAAGCTTGTACAAACGATTACATCAAACACCATATATGAGAACGACAAGCAGTTAAATTTGGCTATTAAAAATGAAACATGGAGAGAAGTCATAGGTTACCCTAAGACCATTGAAGAAATGTATCTCTACTTTTTCAAACATCAATCTGCAGATACGGTTCTTTTTTTTGATAAATCCCCTCGCTATACCAGCTATGTTGATGAGATCGCAAATCTTTTCCCGAATGCTAAATTTTTGCATATTGTAAGAGATCCAAGAGACATTGCATTGTCAACAAAAAGAACTTGGGGTCGGTCTATGGTTAGAGCTGCAGAGCAATGGAATAAAGTTATTGTGAAAGTTTTAAGATCTAAGGCACAACAAGAGGGGAATATACTTTGCATTAAATACGAAAACTTATTAATAAGTCCGCTTGATACATTGAGAATAATTTGTGAATTCTTTCAAATCTCTAACTCAAACCTAAATAAGCTTGTTGAAGCTGATCTCAGTAACACCGAGAAATATGGTCACGCGGCTAAATCAACAGGGTTAGTCACAGCCAATACGGGTAAATATCAAGACATTAGTAAAGCTACGCTCAAAAAAATTGAAGCTGTTTGTCTAAAAGGGATGAAAATAAGTGGGTATGAACCTTTGACCGATGCAAAACATGCTACTTTAACAAAAACTTCAAAAGCCAAACTACTAGCCTATGATTATTACAAGTTGCTGCTTTTTCACATCAATGACAAAGGCTTAAGTAAAGGAGTCAAATATTGGTATAAACTCTTGAGATGAACCAAATCGATCAAATTTCACAGCTCTGGTCTGTCGCAGATCTAAACAAAGCTATACAAAGTCCGAATCAGTCACTTTCTGGTACTAACGGACCTTACGGTGATCCGGAAACTCCAGTTCGTAACATGTGTCACTTGGCTATACTAGGCACTTATATGGTAAAATCTGGCAGAGTAGATTACATAGATATTACAGTTAAGTACTACAAGAAAATCTTAAATTCGCCGCATTATCAGCCTGGCTATTACATAGCAAGACAGGCGAAATTAGGTAAGGACATAGTGAATGGAGTTATAGGACCTGCTTGGGTCGTTGAGTCTCTTTGCTACGGTTATGAACACTTTAAAGACATCCGTTTCTTGAAAAGGGCTTTGGAACTTCTAAAACCTTTAAGTTTTAACGAAAGTTCTTATTCTTGGACTTCATTTCAAGATGATCATCTGATAGATAAAGTGGACGTTACATTAAATCATCAGATTTGGTGCGCGTACGCCTTTACATATTTCAATTCTATAATTACAGCTACAGGTTTAAAAGTACAACTAGGAATTCCTGACTATTTTGAGTCCAATTTGAACCAATTCATGGGATACCTCGATAAGAACATGTCAGTTCGTAGCAGCGGTAGAATAGCACACTTATTAAAATCATTTGAAAACAGAAATTCAAAAGCAAAAGTCAAAATTTTCGTAAAGTATCTTTTGGGGATAACAAAAAAGAAAAGTTCAAAATATAAAGAAGATGGGTATCATCTATTCAACCTGTACGCCCTTAGACGTATTCAAATTCTTTCAAAAAACTCTAATTTAAACTTTAATTTTTTCTGCTCTAATAAATGGACCAAAATCAAAAGATATGTACAAAAACCATCATTTTATCATTCCCTTACTAGCGCCAATTATCGCAGCGACATTTATATTGATACTTTAAAAAGGTCTAAATCACCAGAGAATTATAACGAATATGGACTGTTGTATAACCTCTCAGGATTTGAGCTACAAATCCTAACTGAACTTAATAATAGTGAGAAGACCCGATGGTATGAACTCCAATGGAACTGCATTATAAATGCACATATATGGTCTCCTGATCCCATCACTTCATCTTGTAGAGTTTACGAACTCGCGTTCATTGATTGAGTTCTTAAAATGAAAAAAATATTATATCGCTTATTAATAATACTCATTCCATTTTCAATTTATAGTTTGTCTATTGGATCCCTAAATATTACTATCGATAGGGTACTAATCTTGCTATTAGTCCCTATTGCATTCAGAAAAACAATACTGAAGAAAAATATTTTTTTAATTATTATTCTTCTCATTATAAGCGTATTGCTCTCATACTTAGTCGCAAGTAACGTCTACATCAATAGAATTAACTATTATTTACCAACATTCATACTCTCTCTATTTGCATTTATTACATTTTATAATGTCGACAGTGTATTAGAGGATCGAGTTATTGCCAAATCATTCCACTGGCAAGCAACACTTTTAATAATCTTCTGTGGTTGGGGTGCCATTCAACTACATATACTAAACTATGAAATTACCAATTATCCATTAATTGACGTTGAGTTTTTAGAAGACTTACATAGTGTTCGGCAGTTTAGGTTAAAAAGATTGTTCATGCCATTCTCTTCCGCCCCACGTTTAGGTTTTATTCTTGTTTTTTTAGCTATTATGGTTCAATGGGTCTACCCTATAAAGAATAATTTTTTACGATACATTTTGGTTATCGGTTGCGTCTTGTTAGCTTTTTTAACAATTAGCAGAGGGCCAATAGCTACAATGATCTTTCTTTCGATCTTTGCTTATTATTTGACGGTTAAATTTGGATTAAAAACATTTTCTGCTTTTCGCACTAAATTAATCCTAGTCGGAATATTGTTGATTTTTAGCGGATTCTACTTTATTTTAGAATTTGAAGTTTTTTCTAGGATTTCAGATCTTGGCAGTGACAAATCTACTCAAGGACATCTGGGAATACGACTTAGAGTTTTTGAGGATTTCGGAAGTTTAGACTTTTTAAAACAAATGTTTGGTCGAGGAACAGCATACATGCAAAATTACTACGGTGTTTCCAGCGCTCACAGCAGTTATTTTACACAATTATCGGAGAGAGGTATTTTTGGTCTGGTATTATATCTGATAGTATTTTTTATTCCCGTAAAAAAATCAGTTTTACTATTCAAAAAACAGCCTTCTAACAAACACTTAGGATATTGTTTGGCTGCATTTCATTTATTTATTATTCATTTTCTATATGATTTATCTATCATGATTATAATTTGGTCATATTTAGGGTGGCTTTATGGTAAACTTGATCAAGAAATAAAATATGCTTAGTATAATTATACCTTTTTACAATCCTGGCAAGTTCTTAGATATCTTTATTTCAATGTTGTTAAGATTAGAACCGAATCCTAAATTAAATTCGGAGCTTATTTTTATTAATAACAATAGCTCAGAGACTGGTCTAAATAAATATATATTATTTAAGCTTCAAGGAAAATTTACTTGTCAAGTAGTCGACTATAGTCAATCTCAATCTTCATATGGTGCTCGAAATTTCGGTGTTGCTCATGCAATTGGAGATGTCCTCCATTTTACCGATATTGATTGCATACTTCCTGAAAATTTTTTATTCCAGATTGAAAGATCTATAAAAAATCAATTTCCTAATAAATTTTTCTATACCGTGGGTGCCGTAGATTTACATCCCATAAACTTGAATAACACGTTCGACTTATATGATTATTATGCGTTTCTAAATATTGATGAATATGCGAGTACTGGTAGCGGTGCAACAGCCAATTTATTAATAAATAAGCCTTATTTCGAATTATTAGATGGATTTCGAACAATCACTAGTGGAGGGGACATTGAATTCACAAAAAAAGCTTTCGCTGCAGGTGGCAATTTTATTTATGATAAAGCGCTTCTTGTTTTACACCCACCAAGAAGTACAAAAGCCGAACATATTAAAAAGATTAAAAGAATATCTATTGGTGAATATCAAAAGCTTAAAACACATGATATTAAGTCCAGAGGCCTTTATATTTTAAAGCACTCCTTAGGTTTTCTGAAATTCTGTAATGTTAGACGAGCTTTATCAATTCGCAACTACTTCAAGCTAAAATTTTTCCCATTTACTCAACTCATTCTTATCATCTTTATGTTTAATTTTATTGGAAGACTTCAGAGAATAAAAATTGCACTTAATAGTCTTTAAGACGATGGATATAACATTTATTTTAACTGGATACAACACTAGATATCTTAAAAGAATAATTGCTGCCAAAAACATGGGTCACAACATCCATATTCAGATGTTCGAAAGAGATCCCTCCTCTCCATTTAAGCAAGATTTTTTAGAAAACGCAGATACTGTAACATTATTAGGAAAGGCAAATGACGAATCATATTTATTCAAAATAAAACTACTCTTCTTTCCTTTATATTATCTTTTAAAATATTTTAAATCTCGCGAGCAGGTTCTTTATTTTTTCGATGTACCGCTAATTCCATTGGCTAGTTTTCTTTCATTGTTTTCTAAAAATATAATCATGGAGATTGGAGACCTACTTCATTTAAATCACGGAAAACTCATTGAATCTTTCACGAATAGATTATTTTTTTACTTATCAAAAAGAGCACGTTTTTTTGTTTTTACCAGTAAAGGCTTTTTACATTATTTTGACAAAAACAATATTCCTATTTCAAAATATGAAATTATCGAAAACAAACCAACTGATTATTCATATAGCAGCATTAAGACAACCAACGGCGAACTAACTCAAACGATAGGTTACGTCGGTGAATTTAGATACCCCTCTGCTTTTCTTGATCTAGTTAATCATTTGCCTGATTGGCATTTTGAATTATTTGGTAACTCTCGTCATATGAACATTTGGGATAAAATCATTGACCAAAATTATAATATATCTTACCACGAACCTTTTAAGAAGGAAGATCTAGACAACATATATTCAAAGATGAACTATGTTTATTGTTATTATGTCGGTTTCAATGAGCAGTATTTAACACCTAATAAATTATGGGAAGCAATTCTATTTGAGACACCCATTTTAGTAAATAAAAATAGTTACCTCGGCACTATTGTCCAAGAATTAGATATTGGACTTGCAGTAGATAACTTTAATGAAGACATTGAATTCTTACTCGAAAATAATTTCACTCGATATCTCCAAAGTATAAAAAAGCTAAAAAATGAACTCGGAGCGAAATTATTTGATGAAACGAGTGCTATTCTATTGGAAGTCTTAGCTTCGAACAATTCATCTAATCATGCAAATAAATGAACAGAATATTTAGAACTCAAAGACTAAACAAACAGGCTTGAGTTTAGATCATTTAGTGAATGAAAATTATTCTGTCCATCTTCATTTCAAGAAGGCTAAATGATTTTCACTCTATGATGCTCATTTATTTTCTCACAATTTCTTTTACAATGGATAAAACCACAATACTTTCACGTTACAATAATGCTTGGTACAAACGCGGAGGTTCCTCCATCAAGCGATTTTTGTGGTATTTCACCAATGTCCTCTTCTTCGCTAACCCTTTAATTCCAATTAGTCGTTTAAAAGTTATCCATCTAAGAATGTTTGGAGCCACATTAAGAAAAGGTGTTAATATAAAACCACACGTCCAAATAAAATATCCTTGGCCATTAGAAATAGGAGATTACACCTAGATAGGCTAGCATGTCTAGACAATTAAACGAACGTAACCATCGATTCAAAATGTTGTATATCTCTGGTGTGCTGTTAGTCACAGCTATTCATAAATATAAAAAAGGTAGCTTTGATCTTATGGTTGGAGAGATTAATATAAAAGAAGGGGTTTGGATAGGTGCTCAGACTACTGTACGTCCTAGTATCACTTGCTATTCTCTTAGCATATCAACGGTTAGTTCAATAATAACCAAAAACATGGAAGCATATAGTGTCTACCAAAGAAATCCGGCAATAAAAATAAAAGATAGAGATATTTTAGAATGAAAATATCAATTATCACAGTCACATTTAACAGCGCCAAAACCGTAGCGCTTACTTTACAAAGTGTTGCAGAGCAAACGTATAGTAATATCGAGCATATTGTCATAGATGGTAAATCAAATGACAATACCCTTTCAATTATTAATGATTATGCGCACGTAACTCGGTGTATTTCCGAACCAGACAAAGGAATGTACGACGCTTTAAACAAAGGTATTAAACTTGCTACCGGAGATTATATTGGCATCCTCAACTCAGATGACATCCTTCATGATCAGGTTACTATAACTGATTTAGTCACAGAAATTCAGATAGATAGTCAAGATGCCTATTTTGCAGATATTCGATTCATAAAGCCCAAACAAAGAAAAGAAACATTGCGCTATTATTCCTCAGCTAAATTTCACCCAAATAAATTCGAATACGGATACATGCCCGCGCATCCCTCCTTTTATTGTAAAAAGAGTATTTATGACCAATTAGGCTATTTTCAAACGAACTATAAAATTGCCGCAGATTATGAACTGTTATCACGTTTTATATTTAAACACAAAATAAAAACTAGATATCTACCTGTTGTGATGGTTGACATGCTGCCAGGAGGTTTAAGTAATCAAACTATCTTTAGTCGTTGGCTACTAAATAAAGAAATTATCCGTGCTTGCCAAGAAAACGGTATCTCCACTAATATGTGGAAATTAAGCCTAAAATATTTTCGTAAAATTTTTGAATATCTCCCATTCCTATATCGATGAAAAGAATAATAATCACAGGTGCCAGCGGCTTCCTTGGGTCCTCTCTCATCAAGGAGTTTCAAAATAAAATTGATTGCCTTACGCTCTCAATTAAATCAGGTATAGACCAATCTATCACCGAAAAGTTATCAAATATCGATTCTATAATCCACTTAGCAGGCATAGCTCACCGAATGGAACCTACTCCTGACGAGTTATACTTTTCTGTGAACAGGGATTTAACGCTTTCCCTTGCCAAGGAAGCGAAAAAAAATAAAATTAAAAACTTCATTTTCATAAGTACCATCAAGGTCTATGGCGATGATTATAATTATTTCCAATTAGACACTAAACCCGCGCCAAATGATGCTTATGGTCAAAGTAAATGGGAGGCGGAAAACGAATTACGTCAGTTAGAAGACAAAGACTTTGTGGTATCTATCATTAGGCCTCCGCTTATTATCGGGCCTGGGGTCAAAGGGAATTTATACTCCCTTATGCAATTGGCTAAAAAGCCAATACCTCTACCCTTTGGTGGAATCAATAATAATAGAGCAATGATTAGTACTACAAACTTGTGTGCTTTTATTTTTCACTTAATAAATAATCCAACCTCCGGGACCTTCCTTGTATCCGAAGATAATAGCCCAAGTACGTCAGACCTAGTAGTCTTAATTCGAGAAGCAATGGGCAAAAAACCATTACTATTCTCTATTCCTGATTTCGCACGGAATATTATCAACAAACTGAAGCCAGAATTATACATGCGCCTGTTTGGCTCGTTAACTGTTGATCACAAACTAAGTTACGATATTATTGGCTTCACTAATCCATCTCAGTTAAAGGATAGTATCAAAGAAATGGTCTTAGAATTTCAAAGAGAACCTACGAAATAATGGGTTATAGTTTATTCAGTCTATTAAGCATCATTTATCATTGCAGCTATTACATAATAAGCTTAGTTTTAAACATATTAATATCATCTCATGATACGGTTATTTGAATTCTTCGCTAGTCTTATTGGCTTGATATTGCTATCACCAGTAATTTTGATTATTACAATCATTGGCCTTTTTGAAACCGGTTCTCCTTTCTTCGTGCAACATCGAGTGGGAAAAAATAAGAAAATTTTTAGCCTTGTTAAGTTCCGTTCAATGAAAAAGTCCACCGCTGACCTTCCGACACATCTAGTCACCGCCAGCTTAATAACCAAGACTGGAAAATTGCTCAGACGAACGAAATTGGATGAACTACCACAGTTAATCAATGTCTTTCTTGGTTCCATGAGCCTTGTTGGCCCTAGACCGTGTCTCCCCTCGCAAGATGAATTAATCAATGAACGTGACAAAAGACATATATTCTCCATCCGTCCGGGTATTACAGGAATAGCCCAAATTAATAACGTGGATATGAGCGAACCCAAACGGCTATCAAGATATGATGCCATTTATCTAAAACAATTTAGCTACAAACTATATATGTTTTGTATCATATCTACCATAACAGGTAAGGGACAAGGAGATGCAATTAAATAGATATTGATATCTTCGCGAATCAATAACGTCAATATTTTTTTAAAAATAACTACCCTATTAATATTATCATAGTGAAAAAAGCATTAGTTACAGGTATCACTGGTCAAGATGGTGCATATCTCACCGAATTACTACTCAACAAAGGATATGAAGTTCATGGTATCAAACGACGAGCCTCCCTCTTCAATACAGATAGAATCGATCACCTTTATCAAGATCCTCATATTGATAACACCCGTATGTTCTTACATTATGGCGATTTAACCGATTCCATGAATATCACAAGGTTGATTCAAGAAATTCAGCCCGATGAAATATATAACTTGGGTGCTATGTCCCATGTTCGCGTGAGCTTTGATACACCGGAATATGTGGCCAATGTGGACGGAATTGGCACTTTGCGAATATTGGAGGCTGTTCGGTTATTGGGATTAACAGAAAGTACTAAAATTTATCAAGCGTCTACTTCCGAACTATATGGCTTGGTACAAGAAATACCTCAATCAGAAAAAACACCCTTTTATCCAAGGTCTCCATACGCTGTTGCTAAAATGTATGGCTACTGGATCACAGTGAATTACCGCGAAGCTTATAACATGTATGCTTGTAATGGTATATTATTCAATCATGAATCGCCACTACGAGGAGAAACTTTTGTTACCCGAAAAATAACCAGAGCGATTGCCAAAATGGCGCTAGGGCTCCAGTCAACTGTATATATGGGTAATATGGATTCTAAAAGAGATTGGGGTCATGCGAAGGATTATGTGAAGGGGATGTGGCTCATGTTGCAACAAGATAAACCTGAAGATTTTGTTTTGGCTACAGGTGTAACCACAAAAATTCGTGATTTTATAATCAAAGCCTTTAATCACGTTGGCGTCACATTGGAATTTAAGGGTGAAGGTGTGAATGAAGTAGGAATTGTTGCATCATCGACAAACGCTGATTATCACTTTAAGATTGGCCAAGAAGTTATAAAAATAGATCCAAAATATTTTAGACCAACAGAAGTCGACTTACTCATTGGTGACCCCACAAAAGCAGAAAAGAAGATGGGTTGGACCAGAGATTATGATCTTGACATGCTTATTGAAGACATGATGTCACAGGACTTAAAGCTCTTCAAAAGAGATAAATACCTGATGGAAGGTGGTCATTCAATACTAAAACAAGCGGAATAAATATGAATAAATCTGATTGCATATATGTAGCCGGCCACCGAGGAATGGTCGGCTCTGCTATTGTCCGGCATCTTGAATCTTTAGGATTTAATAACCTACTATTTAAAACATCAAAGGAACTGGACTTAAGAAATCAGCAAGAAGTCGCTGATTTTTTCCAAACCAATAAACCCAACTACGTTTTCTTAGCTGCTGCCAAAGTTGGAGGTATCATGGCAAATAATACCTATCGTGCAGACTTCCTATATGAGAACTTGATGATAGAGGCCAATATCATTCATCATGCCTATTTAAATCAAGTAAAGAAATTATTATTTCTTGGCAGCTCATGCATATATCCCAGAATGGCAAATCAGCCAATTCATGAGGATAGTCTTCTAACAGGTCCATTAGAATATACCAATGAACCTTATGCTATAGCTAAGATCGCAGGAATAAAACTCTGCGAAACTTACAGACAACAATATGGAATGGATTTCATAAGTGCCATGCCAACAAACCTTTATGGTCCAAATGACAACTATGATCTAAATAACTCTCATGTACTTCCTGCGTTAATTAGGAAAATGCACGTTGCGCAGAAAGAAAATACGAAAACCGTTGAAATTTGGGGATCTGGAAATCCATTAAGGGAGTTTCTACATGTAGATGACTTAGCCACTGCCTGCATTTTTCTAATGAATAATTATTCAGATCCAAAGACGGTTAATGTTGGTTTCGGTGAAGACATCACCATTAAAGAATTAGCAGAGACCATTAAGAAAGTCATCGAGTTCAAAGGTGAATTATCCTTTGACACTACAAAACCAGATGGTACTCCTAAGAAATTAATGGATAGCTCTAGATTAAATAATTTAGGATGGATTCCGACGATATCATTAATTAATGGAATTACCAAAGTATATAAAGAAGTGAACAAATCGAAATGGTGATGTAACGATCCTATTTTGATTTTCTTATGATTTGATGCATTCTCTTATTATGTTTGCAATGTCAGCACAGGTATAGATTTTAAAAACTCTGTATAACCGCCAAATACCTGAATATGTATAAGAACCTAGTAGAATACTTGTCAGCAAAATATGTAGCTGTTTGGGTAATTTTTATATTAGATGTAATCATTGTCGCTTTCAGCTTTTTCTTAGCGGCTTTTCTTCGATTTAATTTCGACATACAATCGGCATGGAATCATAACTTGGTATTACACATGTGTGTAACTGGAGTGATTTACGGAAGTTATTTTTTTGGACTAAAATCTTATAAAGGGGTAGTTAGACATTCCTCTTTACTAGACTTACAAAAAATAATACAAGCATCGCTTTACGCTATCACTAGCTTACTCGCAATAGCCTTTGTAGTTAACAACATATTCCATTTCGAAGGAAATTTTTTATTCTCCAGAAGCATTCTCATCATTCAATTTCTCTTAGCCTCCTTCGGCTTAAGTGCTTTTAGATTAATTGTAAAATCTGTTTATGGCTCCTTTTTAAATAGTCATTCGTTACTTAAGAAAAGAGTGCTCATATATGGTGCTGGTTCTTCGGGAATAATAACCAAAAATACGTTATCACAAAATGATTCAAGAATGGTTGTTTTCGGCTTTCTTGATGACAATCCTACTATGTCCGGAAAAAGACTAGAAGGTCTTCCTGTATTTAATACCGAGAAATTTCTTACAACGCAATTTATTCAGCAGCATAATATAGACGAAGTAGTTATTTCATTGGCCGATGTTCAATTGGATAACAAAAGGAAAGTCATAGAATATTGTTTAGAGAAGAAGATTTCTATCAAGGAAGTTCCACCCTATCGGAAATGGATTGGCGGAGAACTTAGTACCAAACAAATTAGGCCTGTTAAAATTGAAGATCTATTAGATCGAGGGATCATCAATTTAGACAGTAAAAATATACAGGCAGAGGTTGAAGGCAAAACTATTTTGGTCACTGGAGGAGCTGGTTCAATAGGAAGTGAGCTCGTTAAGCAATGTCTGCATTATAATATCAAACGTGTTATTGCCATAGACCAAGCCGAAAGTGCCTTACATCAACTCAGCATTGATCTATTGAATGAGCCTTTTGATTATAATAAATTCGAGCTTATTCTAGGTAATATTACTGATGTTGAGTGCATTACTAAAGTTTTCAAAACTTACAAACCAGAAATTGTCTTACATGCTGCCGCCTATAAGCATGTACCTTTAATGGAAATGAACCCAGCGCAAGCGATTGGGAACAATATTCTTGGGACAAACTGCTTAGCGCTTCTTTGCATCGAACATCATGTTAAAAAATTCGTGATGGTGTCGACAGATAAAGCGGTCAACCCTACCAATGTGATGGGTGCTAGCAAACGAGCAGCAGAACTCTGCGTTCAATCGCTTAATTCGCTACAATCAAAAACTAGTTTCATTATCACACGATTTGGAAATGTCCTTGGCTCTAACGGGTCTGTTATTCCATTATTTAGAGATCAGATTCAAAAAGGAGGTCCGATAACGGTCACTCATCAAGATGTTACACGCTATTTTATGACTATTCCCGAAGCATGTAACCTTGTACTCGAGGCTGGTGTTATGGGAAAAGGAGGAGAAATTTTTGTTTTCGATATGGGTGAAGCGGTGAAGATATATGACCTAGCAACCAAAATGATTCATCTTTCGGGGCTAGAAGTGAATAAAGACATTGAAATCAAAGTCACAGGCTTAAGACCCGGAGAAAAACTATTCGAAGAACTTTTGGCTATCAATGAAAATACCATCCCAACACATCACGAAAAAATACTCAAAGCGCAGATTTCAAAAGTAGATACGGCACAAATCAAATTGTACCTAAAATCGTTTAAGGAATCTATTAATACGGGAAATGAAATGGAGCTCGTAGGAATACTCAAAAACTTCGTTCCGGAGTTTATAAGCAAGAATTCAAGATTTGAGCTGTTAGATAAATCGAAAGAAGCAATAGCGAGCTGATGCGTATAATCTTCATTCTCTCACTCCTATTTATTTCAAGTACACTTATTGGTCAAAACCTCCAGGGTTCAACTGGATTGCTAAACATTCCTACAGCTGAATTAAATCCAGACCAAACGATAATTGTCGGAAGCTCTTATTTGAATAAGAATCAACTTTTTTATGGTGATTATAAATACGATTCTTGGGCAGGGTTTGTAAATCTTACGTTTCTCCCATTCGCAGAGATTTCGTTTCGTTATACTGGGCAAATAAGAGAAATTTCAAGAGAAAATGGAAACTTCCCTAACAGATCGCCTGGTGCCAAAATAAGATTATATAAGGAAAGCAAACTAATCCCTACGATATCTCTAGGCGTTTTCGATTTTACATCAGTTGATGGAGGAGGAAGCCGGTTTTTTGGATCCGAATATTTAGTGATGACCAAAAACTTCCATGTTGGTGAGGTCATCCATTTGTCAGGTACAATTGGATATGGATTCGATGTACTTGACGCAAAATACAAAGAACAAGAAGGAGTTTTTTATGGGATTTCAGCTAGCCTGAAAGAATTCCCCCAAGTGGTCGTGTTGATAGACTATGACAGTAGATATTGGAATAGTGGTATTAGATGTACCTTGTTTAAAAATTTACAAATTTTGGCCGTTCTGCGAGAGTTTAAAAGTTTTGAAGGTGCCCTCTCCTATCGTTTTCAATTGAAATGATGAAAGCAACGACCTCAGCGCTTGAAATAGCAGCTTTCATTAGATTAGCTGTTTAATCTTCAGTTCTATCATTAAGAAAAAAAACACAACGCTGATTTCAATATTGCTTAAGTTAGCCTAGTGATTGATAAATACGCGATATACAGTGCACTCAATAAAATAGTCTCGGACTTAGCATTGGATTCAATAGATGATTCAAATGCATGGTTGGCAAATTACAACGCTTCCCCGACGCAAAAACTTCCTATTATAATTAATGGATCAAAGCAACTACAAACAGATTTTTATTGGGGAGGGTCCTCAGACGTATCAAAAAATAAAGCATTAAGCCAAAAGCTAATAAACCACTCCATTGCAGTCAATTTATCCCCGAACAATAAGAAGCTAATAGATCAACATAGATGCATTGTTCCTGCAGATGGTTTTTATCAATGGAAACACGTGGCTAAAAAGGAACGCATTCCATATTATTTCCAAACACAAAAAACGTCGTTAATGTATTTGGCAGGAACATGGGAAGTATTTGAAGATGTTGAAGGAAGGGAGTGTAAGACTTTTAGAATCTTAACTCATAAAATCAATAACCCGATAGATCAATTCCCTCATGAATACCCTGTCATATTCTCCATAGATAGTGCGCTAGAATGGTTATCCCCCGATAATGAATTTTCCATTTATTTGGAGCTAATCGCCGATTCTAGAAATTTTCGATTAGTACATTACCCTGTCTCTCCGAATATTCAATATTCAGGAATGAATAATGCCGATTTAATTCTTCCTACAGTTCCTACCGACCAGTTGGGAAATTACACTTTATTCGATTAATCATTTAAATTAACAAAAAAATATTTTTAACTTCCTTCGCCATTTATCCTAAATCATTATGCCTAGTAGAATTAGATATGCGATTTTCTTTATAATACTTTTTGTCTTGTATTTTTCAAAATCAAGCGCCCAGAGTCTTAAAAAACAGTTTAACAATGGACTAGATGCACTTTACAATGAAAATTTTAAAAAAGCGTATTCTATTTTTGAAAGCATCAATCAATCAAAGCCTGGTTATAGAGATTTAACGTATTTCTATTCTCTATCCGCCTCCTTATCCGGTTTTGATCTTGAGTCAAATAAGAAAATCTTTTCCAATTTTGAAGATCAAACAAATAAATATCCTTTTTTTTACTATTGGCTCGGAAGAATCGAGACAACCACTTACAATAATGACAAAGCAACTAAAGCTTTTCAAAATTTCTTAACCCAACTTGAAAATTGAGCCCCCATAAATCGGATAAAATCGATTGTTTCAATTTATTTTTTGAGACAAAAGTACGTTTAAAGTGATTCAGGGTGGTATGAAATGCTAAAATTTCATTCGTTGTGACCCATAGATTTGCTATTGAGCTTTGATTTATGTATATTGCCCACATGTACATCAGGCGAATTGAAAAGAAGAACAAAAACTCCGATAAGAAGTACCTCT
>Ga0208770_1000072_pt1 | contig 73738 bp, 79 predicted proteins | sample AntAceMetag02UK9_FD_184771 | JGI IMG/M metagenome (GOLD analysis project Ga0208770, IMG submission 184771) | Saline lake microbial communities from Ace Lake, Antarctica - Antarctic Ace Lake Metagenome 02UK9 (SPAdes) (version 2) | ecosystem: Environmental > Aquatic > Non-marine Saline and... | reverse complement strand
AAATCGAGGGAAACGAGCCCGGGTCATCACTAATGAAACCGAAAAAGAAATGTTCTGGCAAATTCGCCGAGCCAGCTACACTCTTTCCAAGTTCCAAGACGTCAATAAGCGACCTGCAGCCTTCCTCGAAGACATGGTGGTACCACCAGAAAACCTTTCTAAGTTCTTTGTGGAAATCAAGAAACTACTTAAGAAGTTCAACGTAACTGCAGCCGTTCATGGTCACGGAGGCAATGGTCACCTTCACTTCTATCCCCTCCTAGACTTCACAAATAAATCAACACCAGCCCTGGTAGAAAGAATGGCTGAAGAATTTTTTGCAACTGCCGTAAAGTACGGTGGCAACATCTGTGGTGAGCACAACGACGGCATCATCCGCACACCCCACCTATCCAAGGTATTCAACAAAAAGACCCTCGACATATTTAAAGACCTCGAGCATCTCTTCGACCCCCAAGACATCTTCAACCCCGGTAAAAAAGTAAATCCTCGCTTCAACGTAAAAGACTCGTTGCGGAAGAAAAATTAGTCACCCTAAAACCACAATGCTCTCCGGCATTGTGTTTTAGGTACAAAATTCTTTTATTGTTCTGGCGTAGGTATTTGTAGAAAGCTTTAATAGACTTCGATACCTACCTTCGTCAGCCTTATCAAGAGCACTTATGTACGCAGTTTTACTGCTATTTTTAAACAAAATAAATCCATATCCCTTTTCCATCAACATCCAGTTAAGAAGTAACCTACCAACACGCCCATTACCATCAGTAAATGGGTGAATGTGCTCAAACCGGTTGTGGAAAATGATTGCTCTCTCAAACGGGTGTAGCGTGGAAGAACTGCTTGTATACCACTTAAACAGCTTTGTAAGTTCTTGGCGCACTTCTTTTGGAGAGACAGTTTCTTTGTTATTTACAACAATAGCTTGCTTCTTAAAGCCAATAGGAATATCAAGACCTTCCACCAGCACAGCATGAAGGTTTTTTAAATGTTTTTGATTCAAGATGAAAGTTCCAGAGGATAACAGCTCAAAACAAGTAATAGAGTTCTGAACTTCTATAATCTCTTTAGGCGGTATACTTTTCTTGAGGTACTTATTTTCTACAATCGCAGCCACCTCAGTTTCAGCAAGCTTACTCCCTTCAATAGCATTAGACTCGTAGATAAAACGGACTGAAAATGTCCGTAGCAAAAGTTTTTGTTGCAGAGCACCTAATTGAGCATTGAAGTATTTCCACTGCACTTTAGACTTTTCAATCTTTTTAAGCCAGAACAGTTCTAAATGCTCCAACAGGAACTCACCTTCTGTAATACGGACATCCAGAAGCTTCAGTTCTTTTACCTGCAGTGCATCATAAAAATCAACAATTTTCTTGGGTACAGTTTTACCTAGAAACACTTGAATTTTTTTATGTTTTTTATTTATTAGAATCCGTTCTGATAAGTAAAAATATGGCTTATTGTTTGATTTTTTTTGCTCTATTCGTATCATAATACTTAGGTACAGTTTAACGCATAAAACTGCATTGTCAACCATACCCCACTACACCCAAGTAGCACTACTTCTTCCAATCCTTAATCACAATCTCACTACCCCGTTTCTCTACCACCACTTTCTGCCCATCACGCCATTTCAGTTCACGAATAATTTCTATCGGAAGGGTCATACGCACACTTCCACGTCCATCCTTTTGAACTTTACGTATATTACGGTCCTCTAGTTTATTTCTTGCCATATATATACAAGATACCACAACCCGCCGTTTATCCGCCGATTAAATGCCGACAACCTACCACTTTATTTTATGCACATAATTTGGTATAACTATGTGCGAGTTTAGGAGTACGAGCAATATAGGCCAAATGTCCCTTACAAGGACTGTACAGGTTGTCGCTATTTTCAAAATAGCAGTTAACCTCTTGCGAAAGTGTGCAAACACTTTCTCACCCATCGTCTAACGGCTACTGGATAGAAAAACGAGTAGTTTTTCTACCGGTCGCGACGTAGGAGCGAATTACTGATATGCATGAAGCAATAGGATGGATTCTCTAGTGAAATTTTAATTTCACTACCAAGGAACTCCAAAATAACCACCACAACCAAACACACAACATTGGTCCCATCGTCTAACGGCTAGGACACAGGATTCTCATTCCTGTAATCGGAGTTCGATTCTCCGTGGGATCACATCATCAAAACAGAAAAACACCTAGGGTAACCTAGGTGTTTTTCTGTTTTAGTAAGTGACCTGCGTCACTTACGTGTTGATGTGATAGACGGAAACATGTTGCCCTGGCAACAGTTGGAGAAATAGTGTGTAGACACTATTTCTCGGGTCGAGAACACTTAGTAGATTATGAGCCGTTGCGAAATAATATAGTTAGTGATTCGTGACCACAGAGTATAAAATACCGCATGATATTTTCATATTAGAAAGCAAAGAGTTTTGCTTTCGGCCTTTGTGATAGACGGAGACATGTTTTTATTATTCATAATATAAAAACAGTCGAGTTCGGGCTGGAGGTTGTTGTGAGCGTAAGCGAATTACAAACCTGACGGCCACAACATATATTCTTAGAAAAAACACCGCAAGGTGTTTTTTCTTTTGAATATAGTTGTGATACCACGAGTAAAGAAGCTAAAGCTTCTTTACGTGAGAATCGAAAAGCTTTTGAGGTAGATTTGACCAGAGGGAGAATATACCCAAAAGGATGTAACAGTCTGGGAGACTGTTACAGAAGGTTACCTAGTATCTTGAAGAGTGAGAGATACTGATAACCTGTGTAAACTACCTAGGTAAGACCTCACCAGTCTCCTACCATAACCCATGCAAAGAAAGGTACCTGACACCATTTATCACAATGTATTACCACTGTTTTCTAGCTGTTTTGCAGTTTATATAGCGATTTTCCAAAGACCTCCCACTCCTGTAGCTCTTTAACTAGCTGGTTCCAACTTTGTCCCATTTGGGTCACGCGCAAAAAAAAGAGCATACATTAGTGTGCCTTTTTTCTTGAGTGATCCAAGAGTAAAGAAGCAGAGGCTTCTTTACTTGGGAATCGAAAAGCTTTTGTGCTACATTACTTAATATGAAACCGATAAAAATTTTGGTTATTTCCCTTGTTGTGTGGGTTAATATTTTTCTATGGTTTATTCGAAGTCCTTTCTTAGAAGGCTATCTTTCTAGTCTGCTTCTTTTATCATGGACCTTGATTGGATTTTTCACAGTAGGCTGTATTAATGAGCTCATGGAAGATGGGGAAAATATTAGACCACTTTTGAAATGGGTCACATCATCAACTACAATTTTATTTCTAGTAATTTGGATTCAGGTTCTCTACACATTGTTTCCTTACCTGCCTGCTTTTTGGCATTCATAGTTATGTATAACGATACTAACTCCACTGATACCTTTGGGCTCTGGATAGTGTCATTTATAATAAATATATGATTTCTAAACAACGAGCCTTACTTCCAATCATAACCTGCTCTATCACTGCGTTTTGGATGGGAACCATGACTTTAAAGATTGAGTTCCTAGAATGTATTTCAAGGTTTGTTTAGATGAATAATTTTATCCCCATCACAGACCAAGGACGCCAACACTTTTATTGACCTTTCAAGTGTTGTATCACCATATGACCGAGCTTCTTCTTCTGGGTGATGAATTATGTTTCTTATATATACAGGAATAGCCTCTTCTACCAGATCGCCAACTTTTACCTGTCCATATTTTAGAGTAGATGTATGAATTATTTTTTCCATACCTTTAATTTGAAGTAACTTTTTAGATAGCTGCTTCAATCCACCTGCTTCGATTTGTAGAATAGTAAAAAGTTCAATATGTAAAGCATTACTTAAGATTCCGAATGCTTGGTAGCTTATAAAATTAATACTTCCTTCAAGTGAAGTGTGAAATAAGTCAATTCTATCTAGTGTATTTGTATCTCGGTGGAATATATATGATTCAACTTCTAATGACTTGGCACCCTCAAGAATGTAAGGTGAATGTGTAGCAAAAATTACCTGACAATTTTGTTCAAAAAGACTGAGTAGCAAATCTATATAGTTTCTTTGCCAAACTGGATTCAGAAATAATTCAGGTTCTTCAATTAAAATCAGTGAGTTTTCTTTGGACAAGTTCACTAAATTCATTATTCTTAAGAATAAAAACTTCTCACCTGCGCTCATTGAGTTAAGAGTGATTTTTCGGCCATCAGATTTCAAAAACTCAATATCATTAATAAAGAGACCATCTTTAAATTTTGTAGTTTTTTCTTCCTCAATCCTCTTTCTCATCAGTGCAGCATCTGTAAGATTTACTTTTCTCCAATAACCAACCTCAGTAGAATCATCTTTGGATATATCCTCATTTTGTTTATCATAGATTCTTATTCTCCTTGTCCACTTGAGATCAAAAGTTTTTTCAAAAAGTTTTCTCTCTTGAATAATATCCAATATTCCTAGCGAAATATTTCCTACCGACCAATGATTGTGACCAAATAACCTTTCCAGCGGAAAATTATGAGATATGTGTTTTAGCTCACCAATGTAGTTATGATTTCTGTCGTCAGGGTATTCTCCATGGATTGAGAATACTGAACCTAGTATATTAGATGGAAGATATCTCTTGATATCTGAAATATCTAAAAATCTATCATTAATTTCGAAACTAGAGAGATGAAATTTCTCCTTAAGACTTTTGTATGATACCTGATTAGAGACTGTTCGAGGAATGACGATATTGTACTCTGAACCGTTAATTGATATTTCCACTAAGTTATTCTGATGTTTAATAGAGATATCAAATACTCCTGTACTGTCAGCTATTGAATACTGAATCTCAACATCAAATTTAATTTTTTCATCGTACCTTTCCAGATTATAGAAGAAGTTAGACAAAATACTCATAATCGTAGTTTTTCCACTACCATTCTGTCCAACCAAAGAAATAATTCTTTTTGTATCAAAAAATACTTTATCTCCTGCTTGAAACTTTTTATAGTCACTTAAAAATAATATTTTCTTAATTCTCATTACACCAATCTTAACTTAAAATGAAATAATAGAAACCATTGATCAATAAATCAAGGTATATGAGTTAAAACATCTTGAAAGATGAACCCTAGGACATCCAATGTCCTAGGGTTTATGTAATATTGTAATAAGGGCTTTATATCAGTCGAATCTACGAAGTAAGAATTTGCCCATTATTATCTAGATGAAACGCTCTGCTAATTACAACCCACAAAACACTATTAACTGTAGCTATATAGGCCCATGAATAGTTTTCATTATGGAATACTGTTAGAGCTATACTACTGGTACCCAGCGCCAAAGCAGTGGCTGTAAGAAAAGCGGCATGAGAATATGTATCAGAAAAATCTGTCCTATGCTTACCTTGGTCAGTCTGATGCTCTTTAGCATTAGAAAAGAAACTAACCAGACCAACAAATAAATAATATAATGCAATAGTCATCAAAAGTACGTTATCGATAGCTCCATCTTTAAGTGCTTCCAGAAAATACTCAATACCTATTAATAAAGGAGCTAGTCCAACAATAGTATAAGCAACTAATTTCCCAACTCTAGAATTAGTTGTTCGAGTAGCGACTGTCCATGTGTAATAAACAAGCAACGCTGCAAATATCCAAAGTATCACGACAGCATTTAATCCAAACTTATCATCTTCATTAAGTAGAAAAGCTCTTAAACCCACATCCCCTAGCAATGCATACAAAAATGTGACTGAAAAAATATGTACTGATAGTAGAGTGTTTCGTTCAAATAAAAAATTTTCTAGTTTTTTATGAAGTCCAGGAGACAGGATTCCTTTTCCTGGCGGTGCGTGTTGTTGCATTTTTAAAGTATATCACTAAATTGATTTACACAGGTTCAATACCTACAGAAAAGTTTGGCATAAAGAGGTTAGTATTTTGTAAATATCTAGCATCATTCAGTACATCTTAACTAAATAGCCTCATCGTCTAACGTGACAAATAAATACAGAGGATCAGACACTTTTTCTTTTCTAAAATACGCTGTCTAATTCTAGCTACTCACTAATCTCCTCCCCCTTTCTTCCGAAAACCCACAAAATTTGCTAACATACCCCCATGCCAGAACTCCCCGAGGTTGAAACTGTTCGACTCCAACTCATGCGAAAAGTCCGCGGACAAACCATTGAATCAGTGGAGGTATTTCATAGTAAAATTGTTGCCCACGACGAAACTATTGACGATAGACTACGTGGTAAAACCATTGAAGACATTGATCGTATCGGTAAGTTGCTGATTTTTTCATTCATTGGTGAAGACGATTTATTTATGCTTGCCCACCTGAAAATGACCGGTCAGTTTTTCTACGTTGATGCCGATGGCGACATTGCCGGTGGCGGTCACACTATGACAGAATTTGACCGAACAGATTTTCCCCACAAGCACTCCCGAGTAGCGTTTCATTTCACCGACCATACCACCCTCTACTTCAACGACATGCGTCTGTTTGGCTATACCAAACTAGCCACGGCCGAAGAAGTGGCTGTAGCTCGCTCAGGCTTTGGTCCAGAACCAATTGATCCTGAGTTTGATTGCGCTTGGTTTGCTGAAAAACTGACCAAACGTCGTACCCCGATTAAAGCTGCGCTTCTGGACCAGAAGTTTGTCGCTGGTCTGGGGAATATTTACGTTGATGAAGCGTTATGGCGCGCACAGGTACAACCTATGCGTCTGGCGAACAAAGTTACTACAGCCGAAGCAGCGGTACTCTGCAAGGCAGCGGGAGACATCATGAACGAAGCTATCGCGGTAGGCGGGACAACATTCCAACACTTTGTAGATACCGGAGGAGATAACGGTAATTACACCGACTATCTTCAAGTCTTTGGCCAACAAGGCAAAGCTTGTTCTCGGTGTGGAGAAACTATCCAAAAGACCCGGTGTGCGGGTCGAGGGACACACTATTGCCCTGGGTGTCAGAAGTAGACCACACAGTGTCTGTACTCTTAAGGTTCCATCAGTTGGGATACATAATGGTACGATAAAGGCTCGTAAGGTGAAAAATAAGTATGTTGAAATATCTAGTAGGGCAAAATAGTGATGATGTAGGAAAGCTGGTTCTTCGGGTGTCGGTAGCTGTACTCATACTGGTTCATGGTGTTTCCAAAATCATGATGCCAGCTCAGATAGACTTTATTATGGAAATGTTCACCGCTGTCGGACTGCCAGGGTTTATAGCTTACGGTGTGTACATTGGCGAAGTAGCGGCACCAATTGCCATGATTATTGGGTGGCGTACCAAGATTGCTGCGTTCCTTATGGCGGGCACCATGACTATGGTGATTTTAGTTGGGCATACCGCTGAAATCTTCCCCGTAAGTGGCTTTAGTTGGTGGGGTATCGAACTGCAGACATCGTTCCTACTTACTGCAATTGCTGTCTTCTTCCTAGGGGCTGGACGATACGCATGTTCCAACCAGCACAGACTAGACTAAGCTCAAAAAATAACTTCTTGAGCCACGGGCACTCTTCCTTGTTGCTCTGCTTTCATCTTCGCCCCAGGTTTGGTTTGTTTGCACTACACCATAATGACGATCCACATAGACCATATGTTGACTTTTAATAAAAATATGTAATAATAATTTTCAGTTGAAACGCTTAACAGGCAAAACGAGGAGACTTACGTGTCAAACGTAGCAAGGTTAATCAATCCAGATTTAGATGAAGGGGCCAATGGAAACATTCGTAACCTTGAAATGGCCATCGTTCGGGCAGCTATCAGAACCAAGATTGAACATGGTTACGGGCGTCCTAACAGAGCGGCTGCAAAAGCTATTGCAGAAAAGTATCACATGTGCTCAGCAACTGTGATTAAGTTTGCTTACGGCGACACCAGAACACCTTCGACTTGGACAATCAAATCTATGTCCAGAGAAGCAAATTTTCAGGTGGTCCTCGTACCGCTTGACGCCATCCTGCCAACTGGAAGCGTCCAGCTGGAATAACACCTACCCAGTACAAAGAGAGCCTGCTCGTTTTAGAGCAGGCTCTTCTATTGTAAAATTATTGATACTCTTTTTTTGCTACCAGCGTCAAGTAACCTCTTAAACCACGGACCCTCTTCCTTGTTGCTCTGCTTTCATCTTCACTCATCAACCTTTGGTGTCCAGCATCTATATCTGTAACTTCTTAGGGAAATTAGTCAGATTTTTATGTCCATTGGATGTCACTAAGAGCATATCTTCCAGTCGTACTCCTCCTATATCTTTGTAGTACAAACCCGGCTCGATAGTAATAACATCTCCCTCTTCTAACATACCCATGGTATCGGTACCAATTCGAGGCTCTTCATGAATAGTGGTGCCAACACCGTGCCCAATGCCATGCACAAAACCTTCAGCGTACGCGAACTCTTTTCCTTTCCCCGATGTTTCGTACCCTCTTTTTATAAATAGCTTTTCAACGGCGTTTTGTATATCACTGCACACGACACCAGGCGCAACCATTGCTATAGCAAGTTCTTGGGCATCACGCACTGTGTTATACATCTTTAGTAGCCTCTTAGGTGGAGTACCAATACAAACAGTTCTGCTCATATCAGCAAAATAGCCGGTAAATCTTGATCGGGGAAATATGTCAATCACAATCGGCTCATGATCCTGTAACACACCACTGCCTATCTCATGTGGCTCACAGCTTTCCTTCCCGCCTGCCACCACGTACCCCTCAGGTGACTCGCAACCATGTTCAGTCAGAACACGGTCAATAATCGCATGCGCTTCTTCCGAGGTAGGAGTCGTGGCTAATTGTAAATAGTCGATAACAGCCTGCATAGCTACTTCTGCAGTACGTTGGGTTTCTTGTATGAAATCAACTTGTTTTTGAGTTTTTTTTCGAGACATACTTTTGGCCTACAACCCTCTAAGCCCCTACCCGCCAAAATCCTTAATAATTTCTTTTTCGTTACCTGCATCAAGAGACTTCTTGAACCTAGTACCCTTCTTCCCTTTTACTCGGCTTTCGCACTCGCCCCAGGTTTGGTGTGTCTGTACGACACCGTCTAGTAAGCTGATGTATGAATAGGCTTTTTGAGCAGATCTTTTCTTAGCAGCACTTCGTTCCTTGGCTTTTTCTTTGTCGTACGAGGTGTCTGAGATGTCAAAACTGTACTCTGTCTGGGAGCCGGTATAGAGGTCAAAGCTTCCTTTGGTGGCAAAGTCTGACGCGATGGTATCGGCCCGTTCGTTGCCGATAATACCGACGTGCCCGGGAACTCGGTTCCATTCTATTTTTACCTTTTGCAGTAATGGCAGTAACTCCTGCCACAAGGCTTTATTCAGCACGTCTGTCTCAGCCTTTGTTTTCCAGCCGTTTTTAAGCCAGGTAAATACCCAGCCAGTTGAGCCTTGCACTACGTACTTCGAGTCAGTATACACAGCTACTGTCTGACTACTGTCTTGCACCACCCGTAAGGCCTCAATCACTGCCCGTAGCTCCATTTCGTTGTTGGTTGTACGCTCTTTATGCCCACCAACTTCAGTTATGGTGTCAGCCTGCGCAATAACTGCGCCATAGCCACCGGGGCCTGGATTGCCTTTGGCAGCACCGTCGGTAAAAATAGTTATTTTGTCGTTCATAATTGTGTCATTTTAGCACATACCTTGTGGTAGGTGGGTTTATGTATCTGTTGCATCTACTCTAGACACCTTATAGGTGTACAAAAAAATCTATTATCTTTATACTGTACAGATGCAACCATCTACCATACTAGAAGACTGGAAGCTTCGGCCGTGTGTCATTGCTACTATGCACAAAAAAGAAGTGGTTATTGCGCCTGCTCTTACCAACGGGCTGGGTATTGCTACTATCGTCCCTGAAGATTTTAATACTGATACGTTTGGTACCTTTACCCGGGACATTGCCCGCACCGGCAACCAGCGCGATACAGCTTATGCAAAGGCACAGGCTGCTATGGATCATACTGGCTTAGACCTAGCGATTGTCAGCGAAGGAAGTTTTGGAGTACACCCAAGTATGCCGTTTCTTGAAAGTAACTTGGAGTTAGTCATGCTTATAGACCAGAAGCACAACCTTGAGATACTCGGGAAGTACCGCACCAGTGCCGTACACGTACGCAGTCAGAGTGTCTCTACAGCAGACGAGGCAGTGTCTGTAGCCCAGACATGGGGCTTCCCAGAACAAGGAGTGATTCTTCGCACCTCTCAAACCAGTACCCGTAGTATGGATAAAGAAATTAGGACACTTGACGAGCTCCATGCAGCCAGTGACAAGCTCCTTTCACGATGGTTCACCTCACAAGTGTTTCTGGAGACAGACATGCGGGCACATCGTTGTCCAGCACGAATGGAGTCTATCACTGCAGCCATGGATGATTTGATACAGAATTGTCTACATCTCTGCCCCCAGTGTGCTACTCCTGGTTTTGTAGTGACTGATGTCACCTATGGACTGCCGTGCAGTACTTGCCGACAGCCAACAGAACTGGCAATGGAAACGGTGTCCTCGTGTCAAAAATGTTCTCACCAAAAGCGTCTACCAGCAACTGATGCCCCAACGGCAGACCCTGGTCAGTGTGGTCACTGCAACCCCTAACTTCCCTATGTACGGCATGCATATACAAAAAAACACCCACGGGTGTTTTTTTGTGTTGAGGCTATTTCGTCACTGCAATACTTTGCCAGACTGAATCCTGTCTACACAATATATCCCGAGCTTGTTCTGGATGGGCCATAAGACGCTCGACAATTTTTTCTGCTCGTATGCTTTGGGAGGCTTTAACCAGCACTACGTCGTTTGGTTCAATCATCTGGAGAAGTTCGTGTCCGGCACGGTCTATGTCATCATACTGGAAAATAACCTTTTCACTCATACCATGTTCAAGTGCACTGGATGCAATCTTGCGGGCGCGCATACCAAGCGTAAGAAGAATGTCTGCAGACTCAGCTACATGCTCACCAATACGCTCATGCTCACGCACTGAGTACTTCCCTAGCTCAAGCATGTCACCAAGCACTACAATCTTCCTGTCAACGCTGGTAAGATCCTTTACAGTCTGTAGTGCTTGTTCTGCCGCCACCGGGGAGGAATTGTAGGTATCATCAAGAATGAGGGTGTCCTTGAGACCTTCCACAATACGCATACGTCCAGCTGGAGGCACGTTACTAGCCAGGGCTTTAGCTGCGTCTGCTAGCGAGATGTCAAACTGTGTACCGACTGCAATAGCGGCAGCGTAGTTGTACGCATGTTGGACACCAAGCGACCCATAGACCTGGAAACTCACCTCTTCACCGATATGTGTAAGCGTACACTCCACACCAACTGCTTTTTGGTTTTTATAGAGTACTGTATCTCCACTAGCAGTGAAGTGAGAGGGAGAGTAGCGACTGAAGCCAAACGATTGCTGTCGAACATTCTCTAACTCTCGGCGAATTATTTCATCATCATTGTTATAGATAAGAATACCGTCTTCTTTCAGGGCATGCACCAGATGCATTTTTTCATCAATCACATCTTCAGGCGAGTTGAAGTATTCTACGTGTGCAGGCACATCAGGCAATCGAGTAAGCACCACAATGTCTGGAGACATCCACTGTGTCAGGGCTTTCATATCGCCCGGTCTATCAACCCCAACTTCGAGCACAAGTACTTTAGGGTATTCTGAGTCAAAGAAAGCTGTAAGGGCTCCATCGAAGATATTTTTAATCCATAATAATGGATTATTCCAGCCATTTTTTAGTCCCAATATTGATAGTGGTACTCCAATCTCAGAGTTATAACTTTTCTGACTTTTACGCGCATGGACATGATCCTTGAGTACGGCATAAATAGCATCTTTCGCCGAAGTCTTCCCCACACTGCCAGTAATGGCAATAATCATGGGTTTTTTACGCTTGATTAGTATCTTGGCTTCTTGGGTCAGGATGTATACAACAATATTTTTAAAGATTTGTTTCATAGAGGTTTAGCTGAATTGTACACTTATTTTACCACTATTTGTCTGCTAATTTAAAGGTTGCTCTGTTTGTGTACTAAAGCACTGCAGATTGCTTTAGATGCGAGGAGCGGGATGCAAAATTTTGGGAGTCGTACTTGGGGTACGGTGACAAAAATTTTGCATCCCAGTAACGAAGTAGGTGAAGTAATGTGGTGTGTTTTAGCGGTCTGGGGGTACGTTGTAATAGTTAATCAGGAATTTCGTAATCTCCATAAAAGGCTCTGTCAGGGTTTGGGATGCGTACCGAACTTCTTTCGGCTCGACCGTATACAAGAAGACTAAGAACTCAGGATCATAACTAGGGAAATAACCAAAAAACGAGTGTAGGTACCGATCATCATAATAGCCACCATTTACTGGGTCAGCTATTTGTGCCGTACCGGTCTTGGCAGCAACACTGTAGCGCTCAAGCTTTACATCACCACCTTTTAGAGCAACATCTACCACTTCTGTAAGCATACGAGAAATAGTCACACTGGTTTCCTCAGAAAAAACTTGCTCTCCTTCTGGATACTGCACTTCTCGTACCGTACCGTCTTGGTACTCAATTAGTTTTGCCAGATGGGGTGTCACGAGTCTGCCACCATTACCTAGCGCCGACAAAGCTCGCACAGTCTCAATGGGGGTCAGTGCAATACCCTGCCCATATGAGGCAGTAGCATACTCAATATCTCGAGGAGAATCGAGGTTTGCGACTAATCCATGAGTTTCATTCGGGAGATCAATTCCTGTTTCACTGCCAAACTTTAAGGCCTTGAAATACTCACGGAACTTATCTTTACCCATTTCATCCACCACAAAAGCCACGCCGGTGTTTAGCGACTGATTTAACACTGCCTGCATGTCTACCGTCCCACGCGCACGCCCGTCATAATTACTAATAGTAAATGTATTCATCGTCAGTGAGCCAGCATCATAGTAAGTAGTACTTGGTGTGATTGCTCCAGCATCAATCCCGGCTGCTACAGTCAGGGCTTTAATGATTGAACCCATCTCATACACACCTTCCACTAGTGGATTCTGGAAATCTGCAATGGTATCTACGGATCGATTGTTGAGGTCAAAAGTTGGCACTACATTCATGGCATATATTGCGCCTGTTTGAGGGTTTATGATGATTCCCCCCGTTAACGTACTGTCCCAAGTATCTTGGGTATTCATAAGCTCCCTATCGAGCATTCTTGCAACAGTCGGTTCGATAGTAGTTACGACATCTCCCGTACGGGCTTCAGTGGTATCAAAAATAACACTTCCCAGATTACTAAATATTTCAGCAAAGAAGTTTACTGACAGTCTGCTTTGATCTCGAGCCAAAATATCTTCATAGTATCTTTCTAGACCATATCTACCGGTAAGGCCTGAGCCTGATTCTGCTGTATACCCCACAAATCCAATAGTCCGAGCTGCCAGGTCGTTTCCAGGGTAATACCGCCACTGGTCGCGGTAGAGCTGTACACCAGTCAGCCCTAGTGCAGCAATAGCATCTGCCTGAGCGTTTGAAAGCTCTGATGCCACCTCAACGTACGTACGGGCTTTATTTCTGGCTCGTAATAAAAATGTATCTCTTTCCAGTGGATAGACACTGTGTATCTGTGCAAACGTATCTTCTTCATCTGTAATCCGAGAAGGGTCAATAGAAAGTAGGTATCCAGCCTGCACAGTAGCAGCCGATACTTTCTCCCCACTTTTGGTAGAAAAGAATATAGTCCCTCGAGAATATAAATCACGTACAGTATGTACATACTGACGCTCTCCACGACTTTCATACTCATCATGATGGATGATCTGTATGTGATACAGACGTATGATTAGGATGAGTGATAAAAAAAGAACAGCACCGGTAATGATGCGGATTCGTAAAATTGCGTTCTTTCTCATGTTTGTAGTATAAACTCAGCCGCCCACATACGCTATCGGGTACTTCCATCAGACAACACAAATGCCGGTGCTGCACGATCAATAAAGACCTTCTCTGAGGTCTCTGTGTATCCCTGTAGGGATGCAATGTCAGTACTTACTTTGTGCTGGGCTTCAATAAATCGTCCTTCTAGCAGACTGATTTCAGAACTAATTTTTTTTATTTCCTGTCCAGTTTCTGTCCGAATCACCACATGCACAATAGATGCACTCACGAAGTACATATATGCAGCAAACAACACTACACAAATAGACCCAAGGCTAAGGCATAATTTTTTCTCTATCGTGTAGTGTTGTTTTTTAAGCGATGTCATAGTTATTATATTTTTTGTATCGTCCGAAGCTTTGCGCTTCGTGCCCGAGGATTATCTGATTGTTCTTCTGCTGTTGGTGACGTTGGCTTTTTGTGTAGTACGAGGCCTTTTTGATCGCGTGCGTACTCTCGAAAGGTATGTTTTACAATTCTGTCCTCAAGGCTATGAAACGAGATAATCGCCATATGTCCACCAGGCTTCAAAATATCCATACCAGAAGCAAGTAGTTCTTTTAGGGCATCAAATTCATCATTGACCGCTATACGCAGTGCTTGAAACGTTTTCGTTGCCGGATGGGTTCGTTTTCGCCGATATGGTCCTGGTACTGCTTGCGAGACAATCTCGGCCAGCTGTAGTGAAGAGGTAATCTCCTCTTCTTCACGTACCTCAACGATTTTACGAGCAATACGTCGTGAGAAATGTTCTTCTCCGTACGCGTAGATGACATTTGCAATGTCTTCTTCATCCCACTCATTGATGATGTCGTGTGCAGTAAAGGGATAGTCAGTAGGTGAACCAAACGTCATATGGAGTGGTTCATCTTCTTGAAATGAGAATCCTCGTTTCTCCCCTGAGGAACCGTCAAATTGTTCCATTCGCCAACCTAGGTCAGCTAGTACCGCATCGACTGCATCAATGTTGAGTGTAGTAAGTGTTTTCTGGATATTACGGAAGTTGCTGTGTACCAAGTGAATTGTGGCTTTATGCTCACTTTGCAGGTGTGCATTTGCCTCTATAGCAGTCTTGTCTGCATCAATGCCTATGTAGGTACCAGTCGCTCCGATTATCTTGAGAATTTCTTCTGCATGACCACCACTCCCTAATGTGCAATCAACAACAACTGAACCCTTTGAAAGGTTCAGTTGTTGAGTTGCTTCATGTTGTAAGACCGTAATGTGACGCATAGCGAATGAATTACGTGGCTTAGTTGTATGGTAGATGGCTAGGAGTCTGTATTACTAGACTCCTACAGGACGCCGATGTCCCCAAGTTTCTCAGCAAGCTGATCTGCTTGGGATTCAATACGACGTTTGTATTCTTCCCATTTATTCTCATCCCAAATTTCAATACGATCATGGATTCCAGCCAGCGCGACTTTACCGTCGAGCCCTGCGAATTCCTTCAAAAAATCTGGAACGAGAATACGTCCAACACTATCTACCTCCACTTCAACAGCTCCCGAAAGGAAGAATCTGTTAAAGCTTCTCGTATCCGATTGTCCTAGTGGCAACTGACCGATTTTCTCGGTAATCACCTGCCACTGCTTCATTGGATATACAAAGAGACAATTATCAAGACCACGTGTGACAACAAGCTTTCTCCCAAGTTCCTTCCGCCATTTAGACGGCATGGATAGCCGTTTCTTGGGATCCAATGTGTGCTTGTATTCGCCAATTAACATAATTTTGATAGTTTTGAGTTGGTCTGAAGACCGACCACTACGGTGGAGCCGTTGTAATAGGTCTTCAGACCAACTTATCCCTGCATACTTCTTTCAAAGTATACCACTATCTCCCACCACAGGCACATTATATACCACTTCACCCCACCGTCCACCACAGTTATACACACCTTCCCCCGGTGCAACATATGGATATATCGCAATGTAACCCAGTAAACAAGCCATATACAAAAAAATAACCCCACATACCTAAGTATATGGGACTGTTTGTACGCACACTATTGAATATCAACCCTATCCCACCATCGTTAAAATATGGCTAGAAATATAGACTAGACGCAAGCTCATTCTACAACAACTAAAGCCCCACAAATAGCGAGGCTCTAGCGTTATTTTAGAGACCTAAGTATGGCTCTCTTGGTGCAGTACTATCGCAGACAAGCACTGTCGACTTTTCTCTGGCAACACCACAGTGAGGCGTAGCTTTAACATCAAGTGCTAGTCCATCATCAGGGTTAACACCCTGCTTCAAACATGTGCGTCGACGTCCTAAATGGTCTCCACGCTCTTCTCTGTCATAGTGAGGTCTTTGGACACTCATCTCACTTCTCCTTCCATAACGCTTGTGGTAGATAACTATCTAGAATATTTAAAGGTTACACAATCATCATCTCTGACCCCCAAACAATCGTGCACTTGGCTTTGCGTAGGTGATAATTTCTTCTAAATGCTCTGGGGTGAAGTCTGGCCAGAGTACTTCTGTAGAGACACAGACTGACTGCAGGGACTGGATTGGCATAAAGCCAGAAGAACGCCACTGTGACAACTTCCCTTCCGCTGCAGGCATACCGGTGCGAATGACAATATCAGGATTAGGAACTCCAGCTGTATCTAGAGCATCAGCAATAGACTCTTTAGAAACCTCAATATCTTTTTCTGTAATCTTTGAAATTGTACGAACCAGCTCGTCAGAACCGCCATAGTTTAGGGCTATCTGTAGCAACAGGCCGGTATTGTCTGTCGTTTTCTCTTCCAAGTTTTTCATTGCCTCTTGTAACTTCTGTGGCAAAGGCTTCCTTTCGCCAATAAATACCGCCTTCACGTTACTTGCGTGGAGTTCTTCTGATTCTTTTTCGATATAGGTATTAAATAATGTCATCAACGCATTAACCTCTGTTTCATTTCGTTTCCAATTGTCAGTTGAGTAGGCCCACAGAGTCAGTGAGGCCATTTCTGTTTCACCAGCATACTTCACTAGCTGCTTTACGCGCTGTGCTCCTGCCCTATGCCCCTTAATACGTGAAAGACCTTGGAGTGTTCCCCAGCGTCCATTACCGTCCATTATAATACCTATATGTAGTGATCGTTCTTCTTCCATAACGTGTTGCTTGATACAACTACAAAAGTAGGGTAAATGTTATGCTTCGCGTAATCGATTAAGCACAAAGTCTTTATCGAGAGTACTTAAGAACCAGCCAACTTTTGGACCGCTTTCCTTCCCTAGAAAGGCTAGGTAGAGTGCGGTGAAAAATTCTTTTGGTGACAGACCAGATTCTTCCTTAATGTCGTGCGTAAGTGCATGAATTACTTGTCCATCAGTAGAATCAACTCCTGCGAGCTTATCAGCAAATAGTACCAAGGCTGCTTTTTGCTCGGCAGTAATAGCAGTAGCTGCTTCTGGAAGTGTCTCTTGTAGAGCAAAGATAAATTTCTCGTCTGCGTAGTCATTGAGCCACTTTTTTGCATATACAGCCCGCATATCAATTTCTACTCTATCCTCAGCAGTAAGTTCAGATTCTTTCATTTTTGCTACTTCTTCATAGATATCCATGTGTGGCATCTGTACGAGGAATACAATCTGTGAAAATCGTGGCAAGAAGCGTTCGTGCATAGCCGCTCGCTCTTCTGGTACATGAGAGAATTTAAATACTTGCGAGTCGTCATCGGTAATACCACTCCATACTTTTTCAGCTAGTCGGTCATAGGTATCAAACAACACTGGAATAGCGTCACCTTCTGGGTCAAAGTTTATCTGGCGGTTAATCGGAGTTTTAAGTAAAAGTAGCCGAAGAATATGTGACGGCAATAAATCAACCATATCTTTAGCAGTGGCTGCATTCCCTTTTGAGGATGACATCTTTTTGCCACCCACCAGGAAGAACTCATTAAACACACCATACGGAGGTGTATGGTCTAGCACCTGATTGGAAATAGCCTCAGCGACCTGCCGTGAACCACCTTTGGTGTAGTGGTCTTTTCCACCCCCTTCAAAGTGCACACCATTAGCCATAAACTTAGCTGCCCACTCTGGCTTCCACGGAAGTGAGGCATTGCCGTCAAATGGTGAGATACGTCCTTGATGACCACAGCCTTCAGCCCATTGTATCGTGTCAGACGAACAGGTGTATGCCACTGTTTCACCATCAAAGTCAGTGACCGTGGTTGCACTAAGGTTGCCGCACTGTTCACAAACAACGTTAAGCGGGTACCAGTTTTCAGGCTTTTCACTACCTGATACTTCTTTATAAATATCCCGCACCACAGCCCGCTTCTCTAGAATGAGTCGTATCGCGTCGTTCATCTTCCCTGCTTTATAGAGTTCTGTTGCACGATAGACTGTCGCCCCAAAACCAATCTTATTCACCACTTCTACATACTCCTGTCCGTAGAGCTCAGCAAAATTATCATATCCTGCTACCGGAGATGGAATTGAGTACAGTGGACGTCCCATGTACTGCTTGTATTCAGCTTCATCAAGATAGCTCGGAATGCCATCCATTGGGTCAAAGTCATTTATCTCAAAGCGAAACTCTACCTTGATACCACGGTCATTAAGAATATCAGCCACTATCGCATGCAAGGCTGCACTGCGAAGTGACCCTACATGAACCTGGCCTGACGCAGTTTTCTCATCACGCACGATAATAGGCTCACCAGAATCAATAACATCCTGATACCGCCGCACCACCTCATCTGCAATTTTATCAGCCCAAAACATAGTGACGCTATTCTAGCCTTAAATGACCATTTTGCAAAGAAAAAACAGTAAGTGAAACTTACTGTTTTTTCTAAATCCAAAGAAGACCAAGGCGTGCAATGAAAATTTTCTAAGTGGTTCGTATGTGAGGCGCGGGAGAAAAATCAGTCGAGTCGTACTTGGGGTACGGTGAGATTTATTTTTCGACCTGCAACAAAGCAGACGGATTGCTTAGGAAATTTTCAATAGTTTGTACTTCTGTTTACCTGCCGGCGTCTCAAAATCAATCTCATCTCCCTTCTCCTTGCCTATCAATGCTGCTCCAAGTGGCGACAGGTACGACAACTTTTTGTCTTGAATATTTGCTTCTTCGGTCCCAACAATCGTGTAGCAAATGTTTCCTTTATCTCCATTTTTCTGAATACATACCTCGTTACCTAATCCAACAACGTCACTTTTGTCATGGGTAACAATCTTTGCTTCCTTAATCACTTGCTCGAGGTGTGCGATACGCTCTTCAATTGCAGCCTGCATGTCTCGAGCTTCTTGGTACTCTGCATTTTCAGACAGGTCTCCCAGACTCCGTGCATACTCAAGTGATTCTGCAACTTCCTTTCGTCGCACAGTCTTTAGGTTATCTAATTCTATCTTTAATTCGGCGAACTTTTCTTTGGTCAAATATGCTTGTGTGTCATTCATATAAAATTTGTTTTGACTATTATACGCGTAAAAAGTGGTGGGTCAAATACGAGAGTTTTCCACAGGTAGATTTTACTGAGTTTCTTCTTCTGATAATTCGACTCCTAGGTACTCAGGTGCGTTTTCATGTATCCAGTCCATAATGTCTCCCATGAGTTTTGTCCCTCCTAAACTGTTGGTATACGGGGCGTTCTCCATGAGGACCACAAAAGAATACTGAGGATCTTCGTATGGCCAGTACCCGGCAGCCCAGGTATTTAAACGGGCTTTTGCAGAGTCCAGCTCAGCCGTACCAGACTTTGCAGCGATTTTGACATAGGGCTTCTCCAGCGCACGAGCGGTCCCTCCTGGATAGTAGGTAGTCATGAACATACCTTCACGTACCACATCAAGACTAGCTTCATTTAGAGGTACATCAACGTACACCGGCTCTTGGTCCTTTAAAATATGTGGTTCGAAGAAACGTCCACCGTTTGCTAGCGCTGCATATGCAACAGCAATCTGCAATGGGGTCACCTGCCAGCCAAATTGACCAATGGAGGTCTGGTAGGTATTACCCAATCTCCACGGCTCATCAAATATCGCTTCTTTCCACTCCGGTGATGGCACGGTTCCTTCTTGTTCATTGGCAAGTATCACACCGGTTTTTTTACCAAATCCAAACAAATCATAATACTCATTCATCTTACGAATACCCAAACCTACTACATCACCAAACCCACCACTGATGTAATAAAAGTATACGTTTGATGAAAAAGCAATGGCTTCTCGCATATCCATTGCTCCATGTGCACGCCAGTCAGTGAATCTGGCAGGATTGCTTGGGTTCCAGGGATTAGGGATGACAATTTCACCAGTACTCACGATAATCTTTTCTGGAGTGATAATTTCTTCCTCAAGGGCTGCATAGGCTAAAAACGGTTTCATAATCGACCCTGGAGTATATACCCCAGCCAGGGTTTTATTTAAAAACGGAAAACGCTCATCATTGTTGTACTCCGTTATAAGAGCTACATCATCTCCATCAGCCATTACTTCAGGGTCGTATGATGGATAGCTGCTCATGGCAACAATTTCACCGGTGCGTACGTCCATAATGACAGCTGCACCGCTGCGAGAGCCTGATTGTAGTGTGGAGGTCGCAATGATGTCATGCATAGCCTCAGAGAGGCGTATATCCAAAGAGAGAGTGATCTCACTACCTGATACAGGTGCTTCCACGATATGCTCCCCAATAACTTCACCATGAGCATCTGTCTCAATGAGTTGTTGTCCATTGATTCCGCTTAGCTGAGTATTGTATGAAGCCTCCGCACCATTACGTCCAAGGTACTCAGTACGAAAGTAAAAGCCTCTATTGTCTTTCAAGGGGTAACTGACATACCCAATAAGCTGACCTAGTCCCTGCCTGTCTGTATAGGCTCGAACGGGAAATGAATAAATGCCGTCTTTGTCTGGCTCATTCCATGCCAGCAGTTCACGGTTTCGGTCATACACCACCCCTCGTTCAGCGATTATGACTGTCTCGTTGAGGCTGTTATTTTCACTTATATCTCTAAATTTTTCACCTTGTGTAATCTGCAGTGTAAACATTTTACTTAAAAACCACAGTGCAATGAGCATAAAAACAACCGCCACAACACCAACGTTGTACCTGGTAATTGGTAACTCTCTTCGGCCTTCTAAGCGACCCTGATTAAACGACGGTAAATTAGAAGAGTCCATGAAAATCTCTTCAAACGCTACGTCTTTCTTTTTTTTGCGTTTCCAGAACATTGACTATTGATTGTACACCCAAAGAGATGGATGCAGCCACTGCACTAGTAGTAGTCCTACAGCAGTAACTAGGGTATATATAAATAATGTGTCGCTAGCGTACCCAAAATACGCATCAATGGCGGCAGCTAGCACCACTATCTCCAGTCCCCGATACACTAAAATATATCCAGCTGCACCAGCTATAAAAATCCAGACCGGACCTGCGAATGCACACACAATCAGCAGACAAAATATACCAATCCGGAGAATACTACTCTTCATACGTACTAGTGCTAGTGCTAGCGGTTATGTCACTACTACTGCTGGTTGTCCCAAAATTAGCATCAATGAGTATATCTTCAGGCACAGGTACATAAAAAACTGTGGTTATATTTTTATCTAAAATAATCTGTGCTTCCTCAAAAGAGATGTCCTGAAGTGGTGTGGACCCGACAGATACCAGTCGCACACTGGCCATAGGAATTTGTGGTGACACATACCCATACTGTTCTGGGCGTGACGGTTCAGACTGTACAGTACTTATCACACCGTATATCCCTGAGGTCACTGAGGGCAATACTACTAAATCCCCTTCAGACAAGGTAATACCTTGTGGGACACCAACCCGTAACTGACCACCACCCATACCAACTGCATTTGTATAAATGTCGGGACCAATAATATACACCGTTGCTTCAAATCCCGCAGTAGTTGCCAGCTCCACTAGTGCTGTGTGTGCAGTCGCATTTTTTACCAGACCTATCACCGTATTTTCTCCAATATATACTGGCGCACCAACGACAATACCGTCTTCTATACCCCGATCAAGCATCAAAGAATCATACGGCAACGTTCCTGGTCGACCAATAATTCCTGCTAAAATACGCTCTTCACCCTCATCTCCAAGCAGACTGCGTAGCTCCCTATTTTCATCAGCGAGTATCTGTACTGTTAGATGATTACCGCGTGTTGCAGCAAGACTTGATTGTAGAGTTGCTATCTCAGCCATCAATCCTGTTCGGTTACGAAAATATTGAGGCAAATTTCCTCCTGATTCTGTCAACCAGTGCTTAGTCATATTTACGGGTGCCACCACAATAGATACGGCTATATTTACCACTTTAGGAACCAAAAAAAGCACAGCCAAACACGTGACAGTAACGAGTACCGTTTGTATAATTTTTTTATTCTGAGAGGTACGGTGAGAGTTCACCCTCGTTATCGACGAGAATTTCTTCATATAAATCTAGGTTCTCTAATACTATACCAGTTCCTCGCACAACAGCCCGTAACGGGTCAGGCACAATAAACACCGGGACTTTCATCATGTCTTCAAGGAGCGATGCCAGCCCCGGAACTAATGCTCCACCACCAGCGATATGGATACCTCGTTGCATAACGTCAGACAGTACCTCCGGAGGGGTTTTTTCAAGTACCACACGTACTGCTTCTACAATTGAGTCCATAGAAGGTGAAATAGCTTGACGGATGTCTGTGTCGGTAATAATTACTTCACGAGGTAATCCTGTCACCACATCTCGACCACGAACAATCATTTCTTTTTCGTCATCACTTTGGAAGATAGATGCCAGAAGTACTTTTGCATCTTCGGCCGTCTTATCACCTACCAGCACCTTAAACTGATCACGGATATAGCTCACAATTGCTGAATTAATATGGTCTCCTGCAACTCGTAGATTTTTAGCAACAACAATTCCGTTAAGTGAGATAACTGCAATATCAGTATTTCCACCTCCAATATCGATAATCATGCTCCCAATAGCTTTACCTATAGGGAGTTTAGCACCAATAGCTGCTGCCATAGGCTCCTCAATTAAAAGCACTTCACGGGCACCAGCATTTTTAACTGCATCTCGCGCCGCTCGCATTTCTACGTTTGTAATCCCAGATGGGACACCAACCAGCACACGCGGTGCGATAATGCTCCGCATGTCGTTTCTAACTTTCCCAATTAGATACGCAATCATTTCTTCGGTCACCTCAAAGTCAGAAATAACCCCATCGACTAATGGTCGAATTACTTCAATATGGTGGGGAGTACGACCAAGCATTGCTTTAGCCTCATTACCTACCGCCACTAATTGCCCAGTTTTTTTATTAACCGCAACAATAGTAGGCTCATTGAGCACAATTCCTTTGCCTTTGATATACACCAGTGTATTTGCCGTCCCTAGGTCAATACCAATATCTGTTGACACCATTGCAACCAATTTATCTATCCGTTTGAATATTCGTTTCATCATAATAGTACTTAGTCGGTGAACTTGGTGTAGAGGTCTTCCTCTGTTAGGTATGACACTTCTCCTGTCTTTCGTTCCACAATCTCAAACTTCCCTTCTTCTTTCATTTTTTTACTTGCGACTACGCGATACGGCATACCCAACAAGTCTGAATCAGCAAACTTCTGACCAGGCCGTGCATCACGGTCATCATACAGCACCTCTACACCACGTCGCTGCAGAGCAGTATATATACCATCAGTCCAATCTTTAATTTCTCCATCATCCCCATTGAGACCAACCAGGTGAACCTGGTAAGGAGCGACACTCTCTGGCCAGACAATCCCTTTTTCATCGGCAAATTTTTCAACAATCACCCCCATCATTCGGGTAATACCAATACCATATGATCCCATCCAGACCGCTGTCTTTTCTCCATCTTCTTCATTAAAGAAGAGACCAACTTCCTCACCTTTCTGTCGCCCAAAGTTAAAGATGTTCCCCACCTCCGCTGTTTTCGTTTTTATCATTTCTTCAGGTGTAACACCAAGTTCAGCACACACTTCAGGTGTATACACTTCTTCATTGATAGCAATACCTTTTTCTTTATTGATGTAGGAAATATCTTCACCAGCATCACAGATGGTCTGGAATTCATGACTAAATTCAGTAAATGCCCCTCCAGCGGCAAACGTAACAAATGTGTCGTCTCCAACACCCATACGTTCAAAGCACTTCATATACGCCACCTTACTCGCTTCGTAATAGGCGTTATGGTCTGCTTCATTTCTACTGAAAGAATACGCATCTTTCATGATAAACTCGCGACCACGCATCATGCCACTTTTTGCACGCAATTCATTACGTAACTTGTTTTGGAACTGATAGATACTAGCAGGAAGATCTTTGTAGCTAGAGACATGATTTCGCATCATATTCGCCAGTGGCTCCTCATGACTCCAAGCTAAACCAACCTCCCCACCAGCTTTAAGTTCTGATTTAAACCAGACATCTACTACCTCATCACTCCAGCGACCTGTCTTTGCCCACAGCTCTTTACGCTGCAGGTTTGTGGCAATCATTTCTTGCGTATCAATCGCATTCATCTCTTCACGCACAATTTGTTTAATGTTCTCCACCACCCGAAGTCCCAATGGTAATAGTTGGTACACCCCAGCCATTTCTTTATGAATATATCCAGCGCGAATTAAAAGCTTTGCGTTCTTAGCCTCCTCATCAGAAGGAGCTTCTTTCAGGGTCTTTGTAAATAGTTTAGATTGTCTCATAGTAGTTTTGTTTATGTATATAAAATCACCGCCTCTTATGTGACATACCCCAAGGGATTTTTACTACCATGTATAGTGAAATGTATCATATCATCATATAGAGAGGCTCAGAAAACACCCTCCTTAGTTCCACTATAATACCCCTACTTCCCTATTCTGACAATTTACTGCAAATATTCCTAAGGACTGCTTTTGTTATACGCCTCTACTTTGCGCTAGTCCCTTTACCGACACTACTAACCAGACTACGTTCAGTATCACAAACGGTACACTCCCCAGCAGGACTGAATACACCAGCAGAAGCACTGAACCAATTACATTAATAGCATCATATCTCCAAGAATCAGCAGTAAGCTTCCCCGCTTGATTAAGTAAGAAACCAACCAAAATAATCCCAGCCCCAAATACACCCAATACCGTTACATAATCCATAGTCAAATAATTAAACTCTACTCTAAAATGCTATACAATTGTCCTGATTCAAGGCGGAGCAAGGTGTGTGACAAAGAGGTAGTTACCTACCGCGACTGAACACACCGAAGCTTCAACGAAGAAGCTGGGCAGTTTTATAGCATTTTTGTGATGTCGCTCCAGGTGACGGTAACCATCAGCAGCATCAACATCACAAATCCAAACAGATTCACCCGAGCAACCCACACGGGGTTAATGGGACGTCGTGTCACCGTTTCAATACCAACCATTACTAACCTTCCTCCATCAAGGGCTGGAAACGGCAACAGGTTGATGATTGCTAAGTTCAGCGAGATAATTGCCGTAAACATCAACAGCGAGGTCATTCCAAATTCAGCTGCATCTCCTACTAGACCTACAATACCAATTGGTCCAGCAACCTCAGAGAAGTTCGCAGTTCCCTGCACGCTTTCTACGATAAGGGTGCTTATACCAACTGTAATTGCCCCTAATGTCTGCACTGTCATGATAGATGCATCATACAATGCAATATGGATTGGTTTTTGCACTACCTCAACAAGTGAGAGTGCAACTCCAACAGCAGCTCGCTCTGGACGATCTGGAATCAGACCTGTCTGTGGATCCATACTGATTTCTTTAGATTCACCTCCACTTCGAAAAGAAACAATAATTGCACTCTCATTATTTCTCTGGATAAAATTACTAAAGGAAGCAGGAGTCAGAGTAGTAAGCTCATTCTCACCGGCTGACATACTGATAATTTCTGCTCCGATGGGCAGTAACGCCAGGTCTGCTGGTCCGTCTTTGACTACATGTGTGATAGTTAATACTGCATCACTTGATGCAGACTGTTGATCAACTGCGGTCGGCAGACCAACCATAAATACTACTGCAAAGAGGACCCATGCAAACAGAATGTTCATGGTTACACCTGCCACCAGTACAGCCGCCTGTGCCAGCTTACTCTTGGCTGCAAATGAGTCCTGTGGAATTACCCCATCTTCATCCACATCTTCGGCATTTTCACCTGCAATCCGTACAAAGCCACCAATTGGTAGTGCATTAAAGGTATATTCAGTACCATGCCATCTTTTTCCAAATAGTTTTGGGGGAAATCCAATCCCAAACTCGTCCACGCGCATACCAGTTTTTTTAGCGACAATAAAATGCCCCCACTCATGCACCAGTATAAGTACAAACAGTACTGCAAAAAATAATACAATAGACATACTTATCGTGAAACCTCAGTTTCTTTACTGTCATACAGCTTTTCTAGCTGAATATTAATTGCGTCTACCTTCTTCTGGATTACGTCTTTTTTTGTAAATTTTTCGTCCTCACTAAGATCACCCTCTTTTTGCTGTTTATCAAGATCTTTCATGATTTCATCACGAGTACTTCGGACTGATACGCGAGCGTCTTCAAACTTTGATTTAGCTAACTTAACCAATTGTACTCGTCGTTCACTGGTTAACTCTGGAAAGATAACTCGTAACCCAGCTGAATCAGTCGCCACAGACACACCTAAATCAGCTTCACGTAACGCTTTCTCTACAGCAGGGATACCACCAGCATCCCACAGTGAAATACGTAATGTTCGCGCATCCTCGATACCTACAGAACCAACCTGATTCAACGGCATCATACTGCCATAACTTTCAACCTTAAGACTATCCAGCAGTGCCGGAGTGGCCTGTCCAGTACGAATACCACTATACTCTGTGTTTAACCAGTCAATAATTTCCTTTCCGCGTATATCAAAATCTATCATAAATATCTATTCAAATTATAAGGCTCATAATACCACAACTACCCCCTGGGTACTGACAACGCTAATTCTTCAAGCAACATCTTTGCGGACGCGCCTGGCATTCTAATATATCCACGGACATAGAGCACTGTTGCCAGAAGTACCTTATTCTGCAATGTGTCTTTTGCTACATACATTTCTGCCCCTCGGACTATATTTTCAATTTCTGGTAAGTCTTTTTTCTTTGTAATATCAGCAATGTGGGAGATACGATCAGCATACGAAGCATTCAAGAATGTAGTAAACGCCGTATTTTCAACAACATCCGCAACTGATGATTCTTCTATAGAAACACGGGAACGTAATGTAGGGATTAAAATCCCCTCTTGAGGAAGCACCATATAGAAACGGGTTTGTGCTGGAGGTTCTTCAAAAAGTTTTAACAAGACATTTTGTGATTCCTCAGGAAGCTTGGTCACAACCAATACAAACACTCTGTGTTCCGCTTCTATCGGTTTTTGTAATGCATCAAGCACAAGTGTTCGCGCATCTTCAATACTAAACCGGTCAACACAAATATGCGACACATCATTTGATTGTGTTTTATATTCTGCTGGGACAGCAGAATTTTCAAGTGTATCTGCAATACAGACAATCGCGTGATGAGTATTCATTCTATGTAGTATGGATTATTACAGAACATCCGTCTAGGCATACATAGATACACAAGTTGTACATAACGACCCATCTAATACGTTGTTGCAAGATGACGGCTGCACCTTACTGCTTCGGTACAGCGTTAGACCGCTTATCAATCACATGTCTAATCACACGACGGAGATAATGCTCAAAAAGTTCGCCTTGTTCTTGAAGAATCCCTTCTTCGTACCGCCAGCCATTCATGTAGTCGGTGATGCTTCGCTTAATGCCTGGTGTTGCTCCCTCAAATCGCCCAGCCACTACTGCAGTCATATTGAGAGCAGCTAATTTTTGGTACAACTGGTGATCAATACCACTTGGTCCAGTTCCAAAAATACCACTGCTTTTAAACAAAGACCATTCTGATAATAGTTGGTGCAGACCATTAGTCACTTCGGGCCTCATCAGTGGGTCCATGGCTGCAATTTCTACAGCCTGACGTTGTTGGTTTGTGGTAGCTGCTGCTAATTTTTCCGTAGTCATGAGGTCTTGTATCTGCTTTTCTTTCGCCACAGACATAATCCCTCCAGCGTTCGACGTAGAACTTGGCTCAGATACAGGTTCAACAGGTACAGATGCTTCAGCAACTACCGGAGGTACTACAGGTTCTGGTACAGGTGTAGGCACTGGCTCTGGTACAGGTGTAGGTGCAGGTACTGGCTCTGGTACAGGTGTAGGCTCTGGTACTGGTACAGCTTTACTTACACTAAACCCAGACTCAACTGGAGCGACTGGAGTTTCTAGCACAGATGGCTGCTGTACTGCTGCAAAACCTGACACAGCTGGCTCCGGTGCCACCTCTGGCACTGGCTCTACAGCACTAAGCTTTGGCGATTCCTCTGGTTCAGATGTGGCTGTGGCTGCCACTCCTATAATTTGCTTGACTGCAGAAAATGCTGTCTCTAAACGGTTCATTGCAGCCTCTACTTCATCAGCAGTGCCTCCGTTATTTTTCTTCATTGCATCTAGTAGTGAGTTCATGTATTCATGACCTACTTCAGCATGGGTAGCAATGAGATTTACCGGGTTTCCTACTAGGAGATTCACCTCTTTCTTGATTTCCTTAATACGTCCTAAGGCACCGGCAGCATCAGCAATACCCGCTGATGACGATACTTCTTGAGGAGGTTGAGTTAATTCATATGCCGGTGTTGGTGCTAGGGCTGGTGCGGATACTGGCACTGGTTCAGGCATTGGTCTTGGTGCTGGCTGTACAGAAGGTTCAGTATTTCCAATCTTCGCAGATACAGAATCAGGGTCAGGACTGGAAGGTGTCTCGATGTCTTGAGTTGCAGGCTTTTCTGCCACAATATTCTCTGGAGCAGCTACTGGTTTAGATTGTGGAGATTCATGCACCACGTGTTCAGTAGGTGTCACCTCTCTCACCACCCGAACAGCCACCTTAGAAAACTGAGGTCTTGGTCGAGTGGTACCTACTTGTGCTGCTGTTTGTAGTGCTTCTGCCTGTGGTTGTATCTGTGGTACTGGTTGTGACACTTCCGGCGTATGTATACTAGCCACATCAGCTCCTGGGGCAGACAAATCAAAACCATGCTCTTTAAACTGTTCCATCAGTTCTGCAGTAAGTTCAGACTTGGGAGAATTACGAAATCCAAAAATAGCGTCACGGAGATCATTTTTGTCGTCTGGGTGGATTGTACTTTGGTGAATGTTTCGTAAGAGTACGATGGCATCTTTTTCATTATGTAGGTCAAAAGCAATGTGCTTCGTCTGCACTACAGAACTCGGTATAAAAGAACCTCCTGTCAAATCTGACATAATGAATACAGTATACACCAATGGACGGACAGCAGTGCTGTTCGTCCATGTGGATTACTTTTGTATATTACTCAACAAAAACTCATCCAACCTTTTCACCAAGTACAGCAAGCGCATCTTCTTTAAATGCAATAATTTCTTCCTCTAAGATATTTTCAAATACTGAGTAGTTTCCTAGTAAATGATCCATAAGAACATCTGGTTCTGGATTAGTTGCCAGATAGTACTCTAATGATGTTCGTTGTTCGCCAGAAATTTGCTTTGCAAGCTTCACTAAAGACAACTCTAAAATTGTGGCCCCTACTTTTTGAAAAAAGAGTATTTGCTCTTCATCAGAAAGAGTATTTAAGCCAAGTGTTTTTATTATATTTTTTTCTAGTATTGCTTGTGACATATATTATATTCTACACTGTTAGTTACATCTTCAAAAACTATACTCCACTAGTTGCTGGCCCTGGTAGAATTATGGCATTCCCTCGGATGTCGAAGATATTAAGAATTTCCCCATTGGGTCCATACTGAAAATTCTTGATTTCTAATGCATCAGTCAGCCGCAAATCTATAACCTCAAGACCTTTCAGAGAAGCACCCTCTGCAGCATGGAAGAGATACCCCAAATTAGAGCCCGCGTAACCAGAAAGTGGACCCAAATTTTTAATACTACTATTTTCAAATAAGGATAACCTATCTTCAGATGACAGCATGGCCAAAATCTCATCTTTACTGGTAGCGTGTATTTCTGGACGCATCTGAGGTGCAGAATCTGCAGTTGCTGAAGGTTCATCTGATTGACGCATGTCAATCACTTCTTCTGTCTGCACAACTGGTGAAGGACCCTCTGTAAGAGCCTCAGCTGATACTGGAACTGACGTCTCACTCATCCCTGTTTCAATCTCAGAAATTGAAGCCCCATTCATATAATCTATATAGGGCTGAAAATTATACTCACTACCTTTAAATACTAGATCAATATCAGAAAGAGGACGCTGTCCATCCACCGACATAAGTTCCAATATTTTTTCATTATCCCTAAACAAAGTAGTAGCCTCTCTGAGACTGTCTAAGAACTGTTGATTGGTCATTCCTTCTAACCCTACAACCCGGCCAGACTTCCATGCCTCATGTAGCGTTTCTTCAATAGTATCTGTACCCTCGTATCCATCTGGAATAGAGAAGACCTGTTCAGGAGCCGGAGTTCGTACTATCTCCATAACAGCAGGAGCTTCTGGAGCTGGTACTTCAGGCAATGACTCGACCATCTCTGGAGCTGGTACTTCAGGCACAAGACTCTCAGCTGGGGCAGGCGTATCCACGGAGGTATCCATCTGAGTTTCAGGTGACACAGGCTCCGGCATCTCAATATTAGGAACAGGAACAGGTGTGAGTTGCTCAAGAGCATCGTCAAGGGCCTCAGCACACTCAGTTACATCAGGTGAAAACGCCAGCCCTAAGAAAGCTCCAGTAACTGCACCTCCAGTAACTGCACGTCTCTTGTTCCGGTCTGCATTGGCAAACTTCTTCGCGTTTGTATAATAATCAGCCTCCATGTCGTCTAGTGCCTTGGTGCTAAATGTGTTCTCAAGTGCACTAACAGCCTTCTCTAACTTCTTTTCAGTTCCGTTGGCAACTAATTTCTGATACAAAAAACCAGCAGCGCCACCTCCTGCTACGGCACCTACACCAGCAGAAAGTGCTGCTATTTTTTTTGTCACCAAGAACGTTGCTATTGCGGCTACACCACCAAATACAGCCACGCCTATGAGCACTCCATACCCAGCGATTTTTATCTTTCCTCTATGGCGATCCATCCCATCACGAACTTTTTCAAACAGGTTTTCAAACGTACCGCGCTCTTGGTTTGTTAGTGAAGCTTTTTCAGCCGCAAGCTTTTGGTTGGTTGGCTCCAGCACAAAACGCTCAGCGAGCAAAGAGCCCAACTTCTCCTCCATGACCACATCTCCATCATTGATGGCATCTGCTCTATCCTCAAAACTTTCACCACCACCTCTTTTTCGTAGTGCACGATCTTTAAAAGCATACTCAAGTGACTGTGAATAGAGACCGCGAGCTTCACGATATATAGCTTCAGCTTCAGAAAGTTCTTCCAGGACCTCTGCATCTTTTGGAGCAGCTTCAAATTTCTTCAACACATCTTCGTAGATTTGTTTCTTCGCCTGCCAGTCCGCACGAATAACCAAACGTTTCTGGTACTCCATATCCCTGTCTGGATCTGGTTCAGGTGTAATTGGTTCAGGATTCTTACCTTTATATGCCTCGAGAATGCCTGCAACCGTAGCTGCACGTTCTTGAATAGTTGTATACGCACTGGTAACCTGCTCAATCTCTCTTTTAGTTGCATTGTATCCTCCTTCAGCATGACTCCCTTGATTGGAAACACGCTCAGTACGCTGTGCAAATTTACCTAAAAGCTGTACAAAGCCTCTATATGCACGTAAATCCTCACCTCTTAGGACCTTGGTTGGCTTACCTTTTGTTTCATCCTCCCCTACCTCAGCAGCCATTTCTTTGTAGGCTTCCTTCATCTCTTGGGCCTTTGTTTTCATTTCTTCTACTGTTGCTGTATCAAAAGATTCATACTCCTCCTCCTCCTTGACCGCAGCACTCGCTTCAAAATTAGCTATAATTTTTTTTAGCTGATCATTAAAAATAGCCACATCAGTATCACTTTCTAGTGAATACTTGTCACAGAGTGGTTGTATTTCTTCTGTGATCAAGTGAGTTATTGACTCTTCTTCATACCCACCTTCTCGAAGGCTGGCAGTCACGGTTGAGATTATCTCTTGCTTCTCTTGCTCTTCTTGAGAGCGAGATTCATCTTTTTTTACAAAATCTTCTGACATATACATTACATCATACCAAACGGATCGTCTTTGGAGGGTTCTGGTTTCTGATAACGTTACGCAATATCCGCCTCAATCTCTTCTCGTACCCTCTGTTGAAGGTCACTATACTCATCTTTAAGTTCTTGCAACAGTGGATTATCAGTTTCGAAAATTGTATGTGTAGCAAATGCTTCAGGTTCGAAAAGAGCCGTGCTCAGTGAACTACCCACATCACTGTCTGCAGCTACATCTGCAGTTATATATGGTGAATTGCGGACATTAAGAACCTGACGCTCTATCTCAATGGAAAAATTATTTTTTGACTTACTGTCTGGCGCTGTAAGGAATGGGATACTCAGCAGATTTTCAAAATCAGAACCAGCTTTAACTGCTTTTTCCAAGGTTTCTACTAAACTAGAAAGCTCAGCTCTCAACTCTTCTGTATATGAAAGATTTACATCCCCATCTGTTTTCATTAATGTCTCATCATCATTTTGGGCAGAATGCTCAGGTAACAACAGAGATACATGCGTCTTAAGACTGGCTAAGGCACTATCCATACCTTTCGAGCTAGGTGCATACAGTGAGTCAGTAAGAGCCTCAAGCTGTTGATATAGCGTTTTAGCAAACTCCTGACCAGATTCACCCGCAGCAGGTGGCTGGGCACGATATATCCATCCGGTAGCAAGCTCAAAATTAATAGCTGCTTTAAGTTTTGCTATATTTTGTGAAAAAGTTAACCGTTCTTGACCTGTGTAGACTCGCCCGTCAGATGAACTAAAACTTGCAAAATTTGAATCAAATGCAGCCACAGCACGCTCAATGAACTCCGACTTAGGACAATCAGGTGAACGATGCAGGTTAGTAATCATCTCTTGTGCATCCATGGCAAAAGAATGTCCAGGTGTGTTCTCAGGCGGCTGGAGACCCCATATTTCTGTAGAGACACTCTTTAATTCCTCTCTTGGGCTACGTGCAGCAGTAAATTCTTCCATAATTTTGTATTTTAGTAATAAAAATCGATAGTAATAATACAGTACCTACTGTTGATGCACCGTTGGGTCAATAGCTTTCTCATCTTCTACATCTTCTGCATCCAGAACTTGATTCCTGTAACTACAGCATACCAAACGGATCGTCTTTGGAGGGTTCAGGTTTCTGATAACGTTTAGCGATGTCAGCCTCTACTTCCTCCCGGGGTGTTCCGTACTTCTGGTAACTCATTTCAATCATTCGTTGGACACGTTCTAGGTCAGGTTCTTTTGGTGCCATGGTAGCTGCACTAAATGGCTTGGTAGGTGTACCGTTGGCCAGTACTTTCATGTACGCAACTCTGTTGGGCACATTCATCAGGTCAGCACTCGTAAACGTGGGACTGAACTGGTGCTCTAGGAACTGAGCGTCTTCAGGGCCCGTACGGAAGACTGCCATAGAACCAACGTTACCAAACACCGCATCTTTAATGTCATCATCGAGCTGGGCGATAAACTGATGGGCAACGGTTAAGCCAAGTTTATACTTACGAGCTTCAGACAAAATGGCCGAAATGGAATTAGTGGATATGTTTTGGAACTCATCCATATGAAGATAGAAATCAGGAAAGCTCTTGGTCGGGTCATCTACCCGGGAAAGGGCTGCCATCAGAATCTTTCCCACCATAATCATCCCAATTAAGTTGGCGTTAATCTCACCCAACTTCCCTTTAGAAAGGTTAATCAGAAGAATTTTCTTTTCGTCCATCACCTGCCGAAAATCAAACGCTGACTTCTGCTGACCGATAATTGGTCGCATATAGTCGTTGGCGGTAAACACGTCAAACTTAGACACGATGTATGGCACGACGTTTTCAAGTGACGCCTCCCCTCCTGCTTTAGTCGCGATTTCCTGCCAAAACTGTACGACTACGGGATTTGTTGCTTTCTCAAGCTTCATCCGTCGGAACTTTGCGTCTACCATCACTCGAGAAACGTCCATCAGGGTACTCCCACTATCTGGATCCTCCATCACGAGCAACGTCGCGTTACGGAAGTACTGTTCAAACATCGGCCCCATTGATTCAGGGTTTCCGCCATACAACTTCTGGAAGATAGAAAAGAGTTCATTCACCACAAACGTCTTTTGCTCTGGCTTGTTGATATCGTACTCAAGCATATTAAAGCCAACTACTCTATCCATACGTGATGGGTCAAAGTAGATAACGTCTTCCTCTCGCTCTGGTGGGATAGCTGCCAGAATGTCTTCAATATCAGTCCCATGAGGATCAATCATACAGACACCAGCACCACGCTCGATATCTTGAATAATCATATTCTTCATCAGAGTCGTCTTACCGGTACCAGTCTGCCCAATAATATAAAAATGTCGGAGCCTATCCTCATCAGAGATGAATATCTCCCGCTCAGCCCCTCGGTGAGAATTCACCCCCAGCAGTGTTCCTTCAGTGGGCATCTCAGATGGTGCTGCTGCCGTCTTTGAGCGTGACTGCTTGAAATCAGGCGATGAATCAATCCCGTTTGCCGGAAAATGAAGCAAGGTAGAAAGCTCTGAGAGAGAGAAAGGGAGAGTTTGGGCAGCGATAAATTCACGAAACGAAAAGGCTTTTATCACCCGCTGTAATGACTTTCCATTGAGGTGGGTAAAGGTAATGCGGTTTCCTTGGGTGTGCTCGAACTGGTTGAAGGTAGCCTCAATCTCAGCCAGAATCTGCTTGGCGCGCTCTTCAGTCTTGGCACTTACCGCTATACGAATATTTGTCTCCACAATCGGTGAGGTAATCTTCTCTGCAAACACAGTCAGTGCCTCCTGGTCAACTTCATTAGTAGGCAAGGTTACCTCATCTTTTTTTGGTGCTGCTGCACTGGTAACCATATCCTTCAAACTCACAAATATGTCGCCCCCAAACGTACTTCGGGCAATAGCCTCCTTCACTTTCATACCCTCACGAACACGCTTCATAATTGCCTCATACTTTGACTGATGCCTTCGAGCTACCGTCTTTACCACGATTTGCAACGCTGCCCCTCCTCCAACTTTTTCAATTTTAGAAAAAGCGTTAATCAGGACCGCAAACGGATCAGAACTAAACGTATCTTTCCCGCGAATTGGATATACCGGATGTTTATACAGTGATGCAACCGCGACGTGTGACGAACCTCCTTCCACAAAAATGTTGTAGTCATGCTTCTGTTCAGTAAGCACTACATCAGGATACAGTGACAGAAGCTGCTTTTGGAATAAATCAATAAATTCATTAGGGACTGCAACGTAAAAGATAATGTGATCACTTCCTTCCGGAGAGGCCACCTCTAATACATAGTGCTGATTCTTCTTGTGCTGGCCAACTGCCTGCATACCAGCAAAAAACTGTTCCATCATCCCAAATATTTCAGGCAACTGATGCTCATGACTGGTGTCTGCACTGGCTTCAGGCACTCGTACTTCAAACAGCGTCGAGTGCAGTATCTGCCATGGTGGCACGCCATCTTTAAGACCTTGTACCTCTACGCCTGATTTAATTAATTCAACCAGTCGTCGGTGCACTTCGTCAGTTGCAAACGGTGAACTACTTCTTTCCATGACCGATAGTGCATTGTGAATACCCTTCTCCAGCGCAAGCTTTACGAGCTCTTCAACCGGATTTCTTGAGATATCAACCTGTTCAACATGCGCAATCATATCCACTTCTGGTAATTGTTGCTCTTGTGACAGCACAGTATTGGGTGTAAACGTTCCGTATTCAAACAGTTCTTTTTTTCCGACAGTCTCCATCGCAGCAGTGTCTGCATCCGGTGCCTGCTCTAGCAAATCACGCTCTTTTGAAGCAATCTGATTTCGTAAATATGCAATCTCCTCTTCCGGAGAGATAAATTGTTTTGGTCCACTTTCCATAGGTACCTCTAGTATAGGCTGTAGCAAGCCGAACACAAGCAAATCCAAGGTGGACAACATCAAATAAGTCTAGCCACTAGAATTTCTCCCAAAGAAAAATTAAGCCAGTAGGTTTAGTAAAATTACCACTTTTCACACCACAAAGTGGTAATTTTGATGGAGATACGAAGCAGGCAAGAAAAAAGAGCCGAGTTGTACTTGGTGGTACATCGAGGATCTTTCTCTGAAGACTGCTGAAGTAGATTTGGTGAAATTACCGCTTTGTCAGGATTGTACGTTTGTAGGTGTCTAGGTGTTCCAATGCCACTCCTGTCCCCTTCACTACACAGAACAATGCCTGATCAGCCAGAATTGCTTTTACTCCGGTACGTCGTCGTAATAGTTCTGGGAAGTTACGTAGCTGTGAGGTTCCTCCGGTCATAATGATTCCACCATCAATAATGTCGGCTGCGAGCTCTGGGGGTGTTTCTTGAAACACATCTTTCACCGCCTTCACCATCTCTCGAAGCTCACGCGAGATAGCACGGACAATCTCATTGGTCTTAATGTCGGTTGTACGAGGTAGTCCTGAAAGCAAGTCTCGTCCTTTAATATCCATAGTGAGCTCTTCCTCTAGTGGTAGCGCAGACCCAACAGTAATTTTAATGTCTTCTGCAGTCTTTTCACCAACGGCAAGATTCTTTGTCTTCTTTACATAATCAATGATAGCTGCATCAATCCGGTTTCCTGCACACTTCACCGAGTTTGAAGACACAATCCCACCCAGAGAAATTACGGCTACATCGGTAGTACCACCACCGATATCAACAATCATATGACCTTGCGGTTCATATATAGGTATTCCTGCACCAATGGCTGCCAAAATCGGTTCCTTTACCACGTAGGCATTACGAGCTCCGGCTTTTGCCGCCGCTTCTACTACAGCCCGTTTTTCAGTTGAAGATACTCCAGCCGGAACAGATATCAATACATCAGGTCGGAATATGTTGTATTTTTTCAGAGCCTTTTTTAAAAAATACCGAAGCATGGCTTCAGTCACACGGTAGTCAGCAATCACACCGTCTTTCATTGGTCGGTACGCTCGAATACTATCTGGGGTTCGTCCAATCATTCTCTTGGCTTCAATACCAACAGCAAGTACCTGATTGTCGTCAGAGACAGCTACCACCGAAGGCTCGTTAAGCACCACACCTTCACCCGGTACAAACACCAGTACATTTGTCGTACCAAGGTCAATACCAAGCTTCGGTGTGAATGAAGGAAACATAAGCACCAATAGTAGCCTGTTTTAGGAAAAAGGAAAGGGCGTTCCAATCGGAACGCCCCATTATGCACATGAACCATCAGTGACCGGACGGCAGCTACAAATCTGGTGACTTACTGTGTTCACCGTCAATTACAGAAGGTTTCGCTTTCTGGACTGCTAGCACTTCACTGAATGGGCCAGGACACACAACAAAATCAATTGCTGAATCTTTATTTGCAGAATTCATTTGACTTGCCTTTTTTAGCAGGCATGCTCTGTCAAATAATGATATCTCATCAGGAACTATAACTTCCCAAATATTTCGAACGGCGATGACCTCTTCATTAGCAGTCAGTTCCAGCTCACGCTGGACTAAGCAATATTTAGGCTTGACGTCGGGGTTGATGTCAGGAACTCGCATTGGCTTACCTTTCTACATGACAATCAAGCAAATCATACTTCTGATACAAAATATGTCAACATGAAACCTGTGGTGATACATAGCATCTATGCTATATTATATGGATATGGATAATATTGGACAGCGAATCGCCCATGTGCGCGAACAATCAAAGATGACGCAGTCAGCACTGGCTGAAAAAATTGGAACCACTCAAAGTGCGATTGCCCGCATCGAGTCTGGTGGTCAAAATATTTCAACTGACATGGTACGAAAAATTAGTAAAGCCTTGAATAAAAATCTCCTTTCAAATACACCTGGTTCAGTGAACCTACAGATAACTGGAGGCAACCAACTGACGGGTACCATTCAAACAAACACCTCCAAAAATGGTGCAGTTGGTCTTTTGTGCGCATCGTTACTTAACAAAGGGACAACGACACTTAAACGGGTACCTCGCATTGAAGAGGTGTACCGCTTGATAGAGGTGCTTGAAAGTATCAATGTAAAAATCGATTGGGAGGGTGACACAATGATCATTACACCTCCCAAAAAGTTTGATCTTGAGCAGATTGATGCTGATGCAGCCCGTCGTACGCGAAGCATCGTGATGTTGATTGGACCCCTAATGCACCACCTTACGTCATTCTCCCTTCCACAGTCAGGAGGATGTAAGCTTGGTAGTCGCACCGTACGTCCCCACTTTTATGCCTTGGAGAACTTTGGCGTCAATATCGAAACTACCGATGATGCGTTTAACGTCACCGTACAGCCAGCTTGCCCTAAAGAAATAATTCTGTATGAGTCAGGCGACACAGTAACTGAAAATACACTTTTCGCGGCAGCCTTATCTCCTTGCACCACAACCATCAAGTACACATCATCAAACTACATGGTGCAGGAAATGTGCGCCTTTCTCATTGCCTGCGGTGTACACATAGAAGGAGTGGGCACAACGACACTGATAGTTACCGGTAGAGAAGAAATCAATCTGGATATTGAATACACCTTGGCAGAAGACCCAACGGACTCGATGTTCTTCTTAGCTTCAGCAATTGTGACAAACTCTGAACTCACAATCACTCGCTGCCCGATTGATTTTATTGAACTTGAGCTGCTGAAGCTTTCTAAGATGGGATTTAAGTACACTCAGTCTGAGCCGTACCTGAGTGTAAACGGCATGACACGTCTAGTGGACATTGTGACTAAGCCATCAACCTTAACTGCCCTAGATGAAAAAATATACGCCCGACCATACCCTGGACTAAATATAGACAACCTGCCATTTTTTGCGGTCATTGCCACCCAAGCTACCGGACAAACACTTATCCATGACTGGGTGTACGAAAAACGAGCTATCTACTTTACTGAGCTTGATAAGCTTGGTGCCGAGACCATGCTGGCTGACCCACACCGAATCTTCATTACCGGACCAACCAAGCTCCACGCCAACGAAATGGTCTGTCCCCCAGCCCTTCGTCCCGCAACCATTCTTCTGATTGGCATGCTGGGAGCTTCAGGGACCTCAGTACTACGAAATATCTACAGCATCAACCGAGGGTATGAGAAGCTGGTGGAGCGACTACAGTCGCTAGGAGCAGATGTTCAATACCTAGAAGAATTTTAATTAAAACTTACAAATCTAGCGAACTTATTCGTTGTCTGCGTCACTCAAAGTCTCACCGTGTGCAGACACGACTCGGTTTTTCATTCCTTATTTCCTTACAGGAACTGTACACCTTTTGAACATATTCTCCCTATGGTCGAATTTGTTACAACAGGTCTTGCGAAGCTCCAAGGATTCGCTTCTCACCTCGAACTTCATCCAAATATGTCAGTTTTGGAAAACAACAACGAAAGGCCTGAGAGTCGTAGACTGGCAGGTCTTTTGTTATACTACGTAGATTATGTTTATTATTTCAGTGATTCCTCTTTCCCGTGCCAGCTCCATTGAATCGCTGTCGTACTATTCTGCTACAGAGTACGCTCCAGGGTCATTAATCGAAATCCCCATTCGGAAGAAAACAGCGCCGGGTATAGTCATCTCATCTAAGTCAGTATCGGCTGCTAAAACAGCCATTCGGGCGGCAACCTTTTCATTACGAAAACTTGCTGAACAGGACATCAATCATCATTTGCCAGATAGCCTCATGAAGACAGCGAGCATGCTGGCGGCAACCACTCCAGCTCACATTGGAAGTATTCTCTTTGCACTCTTGCCGCCTGATGTACGGTCTGGTGTTCGCCAGTACCCCAAATGTGCCAATTATGACAATACCGAAAACTCAGTACCTACTATTCTCAGCAGTACCGCTTCTGACCGGTTCATGTCGTACAGAAGCCACATCCGCCAAGCGTTTGCACACCGTGGCTCAGTACTGTTTGTGGTACCTACCTCAGCTGCAGTATCCTCTGCCAAAGAATCACTCTCGCAAGGTATTGAGAAACGAGTACTCACCTTTTCAAGTACCCATACCAAAAAACAGATTGAGAAGTCATACGAATCCTTTGAAGATCTCAGTTCTGCAAAACTCATTATCACCACTCCGAACTTTGCGTTTCTTGATCGTCACGACATCACCACCATAATCATGGAGGGCTGTGGCTCTAACCACTATAAAGCCCGGACCCGTCCTTATCTAGACGCTCGAGACGTGCTCAAAGCCTATGCCCACGTAACAAACCGTTCCATCCTGCTTGGTGATGTCTTGCCCCGCACCGAAGAAGAAGCGCTACGCAGGGATGATGTCTATGAAACTTTTGATGAGCATCCAAAGAGACTCACCTTTGATGGATCATTCACTGTCAGTCAACATCAGAACAAAGAAGGAGAAAAAGAGTTTGCCCTGTTTACCCCAGAAGTGATTGAAGCAACCCAAAGAACCCTGGCTGCCAAAGGGAGTGTGTTTCTCTATGCTGCCCGAAAAGGAATTGCCCCCTTGGTTCTTTGTTACGATTGCGGATATATCTTTCGCTGCCCCGATTCAGGTGCACCATACTCACTACTACAAACAGGTAGTGGCGAAGGTATGAAGCGATGGTTTATATCTTCTACTTCTGGCAAGAAAGTGCGAGCCAGTGACACCTGCCCTGAGTGTGGCTCATGGCGCTTGCGTGAACAAGGTATTGGCATCCAGCAAGTCATCGGGCACGTCCGCAAGATTTTTAAGGATGCTCCAGTAACTATCTTTGACCACACTACTGCTACTACCCATGTAAAAGCCAAGAAGCTAGCACAACAGTTTTATGAAACCAAAGGTGCCATCATGATTGGGACCTCAATGGCTCTGCCATATCTCACAAAACCAGTGACTGCAACAGTTGTTACCTCATATGAAGCAGCCCGAGCAATCCCGACTTGGCGAGCAGAAGAGACACTGCTGGCACTACTGTTGGTACTACGTGAAAAAACGACCAATCAGTGCTTTGTACAAACGCGAACTGATCCTGACTATATTTTGAAATATGCTGAACGTGGTCTGGTCGATGAGTTTTATGATGAAGAAATCATGATGCGTAAAGCACTGGCGTATCCACCGTATGCATTTTTTATCCTTCTTACCTGGACTGGTACCCAAGAACAAATTATTCAAGCTGAAAAATATGTCAATACGCAGCTGACCACCACAAAACTCCACTTCTATAATTCTCCATTAACCACACCCAAAGGCATCACCCGTCATGGCCTGATTCGGATTGATGCTAAAAAATGGCCTGATCAGACACTTATTGAACAACTTCGTAACCTCCCCCCGTCCATTAAGATTGAGGTCGGACCTGATAAGATAATTTAAGCACCTTTCAGCCGGAGTTGCCCAGAGACTTCTCTGGAGTACAGTTGCAGTATCAGTGCTTTTTATTGCAATTTACGCTATAGTACTGAACACATATGGCAAAGCTAGTCCCAGAAAACCACCCAGCCCTACACACCATTGCGGAAGAAATCACGCAAGAGGATTTTGATAGTGGGCTGGTGGCTAAAATCGTCAAAGACCTAAAGTCAGCCCTGAAAAGCTACAGTGTCAGTGGATTTACTGCAGTGGCTATTGCAGCCCCACAAATCGGTGTATCGAAACGACTTTTTATCATCGAAGACCAGAGCAAAGACCGTGATGCCCTTCCCTGTCTGGTGGCTATCAATCCAAAAATCGTAAAGGTTTCAAAGAAGACCCATGTGGTTGGAGAAGGCTGTCTCTCACTTCCAAACCTCTATGGTGAAGTACGGCGACACAAGAACGCAACGATGAGTGCGCTTGATGAAACGGGAGCCACCTACCAACGTGGAGCTGGAGGCCTATTAGCCCAAATTATCCAGCATGAACACAATCACCTTGATGGGATTCTCTTTCCTGACATCGCGGAGGTAGTGTATTCAAAAGAAGAGATGGAGAAGCGAGGACTAAGTGAGGCCAAAGGATAAATAGTATATGGAAAAACTCAACATTGCATATTTTGGCGGAGACCCGATTGGAGCTCCTGTGTTAGAAGAGTTACACCTAGCTGGTATTGTACCAAGCCTTATTGTATGCAATCCAGACCGACCAGTGGGGCGAAAGCAGGTACTGACTGCCCCACCGGTTAAGCAATGGGCTCTAGAGCATGACATAACAGTCTACCAGCCTGAAAGTATCAAGGATGACGCTTTTAAAACACGCATGATGGAAACACAGTGGGACCTCTTTGTCGTCGTTGCATATAACAAAATCATGCCCAAGTACCTGGTCGACCTCCCTGCTCATGGCACTATAAACGTACACCCCTCACTTCTCCCATTACTTCGTGGAGCCAGTCCAATCCGTACCAGCATCTTAGAGGACATGCGAACACAGTGCGGTGTCACCATTATGCAGATGGACGAAAAGATGGACCATGGACCAATTCTGGCCCAGCAAACGCTAGAAATAGCTGAAGACCAATGGCCAGTGAGCGGAACTGAGCTTGATACCGCTATGGCGCATCTTGGTGGAGCGGTGCTTGCTAGTGTCATCCCGCGATGGATTTCTGGAGACGTTATTGCTGTAGAGCAGTTCCATGGTGCAGCGACCTACTGCGGACGCCTAGACCGGGCAATGGGTGAACTCACACTAGATCCACACAACCTCCCTACCGGTAGCGATGCCTACCAAGCACTCCTCAAGATTCGGGCCTTTGATGGCTTCCCAGGAACTTTTTTCATCCATGCAGGCAAGCGAGTAAAGATTATGCAGGCGCATATCGAAGACAGACAGCTTCAGCTCGACAGAGTGATTCCGGCCGGAAAACAAGAAATGGACTTCATACAGTATCTGACATAAATAAAACTGCGACCCCTAGGGGTCGCAGTTTTATTTATATCTACGTTCTCTATCTGCCAAATCGCAACATCTCTTTAATCTTTCGTCCTCCCTTTTTTACCATTGTTTCCTTCTTCTTGTTTGAGCGTCGCATCTCCTTATCCAGCTCATTACGTACTTCATCAATAGCTTCTTCAAACGTGGTTTCTGTCGACTCAGCTCTGAACAACTTACCTCCTACATTTAGATTTGCTTCTATACGAAATATTTTTCCTGAATTTTGTACCGTAACTTTTTCGAATTCGACTGCGCATTTTAGATCAGTCTCATTACCAATATACTTCTCCAGCGAATGGAGCTTCATCTCCATAATGTCCTGGAGTTCACCTATCATCTCGGTGTTAGTTGCCTTAAATTGAATCATTGGAAATGCCATACTATTATTTCATTACAATGTTAATCTGCGTGTGCTGCACTGGCATAGTGCCTAAGGGATGGTGCTTGATACCGCTTGATACCTCCCTTGTAGTCCAGTATACACCTGTCATGTACGAGCACGAAATGTGTGCAAACTGTACCTACCTATTTTCCGTACCGTGCCACTACTCGACTGACTACCTTACTACGCAGCACTTGGTCCGTAGTGCTCAGCTAGGTACGTAACAATATCACCTGACTCGTACATCGAAACTTCTCGATCGGTATCTTCTAGAAATGGCACCATTTTCTTCCCTCCCTTTTGGATTAACTCATCAAAGGCAGCTGTCTCTGATGAAATATCTTTTAGATTCATGGTAATGCCTAATGCCTCAGCTTCACTAAGTACTCGCTGGCAAAATGGACATGTGGGCTTGTAGTAAAGTGTCAACATACGATGGTATATATTATCTTATAGTCTCTGTATTGTACTACGTTTTGTAAGAGGGATATATTTCACATGCACAAGGCACAGTGTTACCCACACCTGTTTCGTCATTAGTTATTTTGGTAATATTGATAAATACCTAAATGTCTGTACAATACTCACTAGTTCCTACCAAAAGGAACAAACCCTACGCATTCCGGCGTAGCTCAGCTGGTAGAGTGAGAAAGTGTATATACACTTTTGCAAGAGGTTACCTGACACGTCAGTGTCGATAACCTGAACAGCTTCTGTAAGAAGGTTGACGCAGTCAGCTGCTCCACGGATTCACTTTAAAATATGAGCTTGAAATAATGACCTAGACTACGCATTCCGGCGTAGCTCAGCTGGTAGAGCAGTTGACTGTTGACGTGAAAATTACATTTCAAAATTAGCAGCCTTAGAGAGTAATCTCTATTGCAAACGTGGTGAATTGTCTGGAAACCCTAACGCATACTATAGTATGGCGAGGGCAATCAGCAGCCAAGCTTTGGGAGTAACCCCATTGAAGGTTCAGAGACTATCCCGCAAGGGAGTAGCCCCGATATATAAAGTATGTTGGGTCGAAGCGCCACGCATCCTACTAGTAACCTAGAGGATGATGATATAGTCCACCCCACGCAGAAACGCATGGATACGTGTAATCAATTTGTCGCAGGTTCGAGTCCTGCCGCCGGAGCAAGTCAGGACTATCAGATAGTTCTAACACTAAATTGAATGGGGAAACCATTGCAAACTCTAGCTTTTTTGCCTTTACAGTAGGGTTCTGAAGTATGAAGTTCAAAAATGCTCTTTTTTGTATTGGTTCAGAACAATTCTCAAAAATATCTTTAGCCCTTCGTGCTACAGAAATGACTGTAGATACGGTTGTTTGGTATTCATAATCAGCTTCTCTGTGTTCAGAAAGGTCAACTTCCAAGAGTTGAAGTTTGTCTGCATACTCTTGATGCTTTTTGTCATAGGTATCCTTAGTAATACTCGTGTCTGGGTCTAGGTAAACATCAAGCAATCTATTGTCTTGCTCTTTTATTTTTTCGTATTGATTACGAATACGGTCTATTTGGCTTTTGTGATATTCAACTTCAGCTTCAGTATTCTTTCTAAGTTCAGCAATAAGGTCATTTTGAACATCTTCAGTTATGGTGCTAAATTTATTTAGGACCTTGTAGATAGGCTTCAAAAGCTCATTTTCATTTACATACTCTCTCTTACATATACCCTTAGAATTAGTGCAAGAATAATAAACATATTCCTTGCCACTTGGTTTTACTTTTAGTTCTGGAGACATTGAACAGCCACAGTTCTGACACTTCAATAGACCTTTGAATATATAGTCCCTAGAAAGAGCCTTAGAGGGCATTTTACGGCGTTTTAGACGTATCTCTTGGCACTTATCAAAGAGTTCCTTGCTTATTAAACGTGGGTATTTATGAGTATAAGAACCATACTTTTTAGATACAGCCGTTCCACAATAAAATGGGTCTTTTAAGATGCCCTCAATGACACTTCTTACAGGTTCTCCTCCTTCTTTGGCTGTTAAGCCTTCTCTAATAGTTTCTTCCCTGAGAGTTGTATACGAGTAGTTACCAGTTGCATATAGTTCAAATAACTTCATAACCAAATGACCTCTTTCTGGGTCTATGATTATATCTTTTCTTAATCTCTTACCTTCATCAAGAGGGATATTCAAATACCCAAGACGGACACCCCCTGTCCACTCTCCATTACGTCTTTTCTTTTCAAACGCTCGTTTGACATTATCTCCAATGGCATCAGAATAGTATTTAGCCAAACCCAAACTCATACCGAATTGAAATTTAGCAACAGCAGACATTTCATTGTTGATTACTTGTCCATCAGATACAAAATGAAGTTCAATTTCATCTGCCACTGCCATTTCATACAGTACTCCTACTCTTTTATCAAAAACACTTCTTGAAAGCCTATCTACTTTATCAAAACAAACCGCAACCTTTTCTTTTTTTGAAACTTCTTGAATATATTCAATCAACTCATCAAACTTGTCTCTTTTTTTCTTATAAGCACTTTCAGAAAAATCAAATGTCTCTATAACTTTCATCTCTTTTCTATCACAGTACTCTTGCACCCTAAAAAGCTGAGCTTCAGGAGAGTTCTCTTTTTGTTCGTCTGTTGATACTCTTGCGACCTTTATTGCTTTCATATGTCTTTAGACTAACTTAACCAGCTTCTCAAGAAAGCTTTTGCTCTCATTAATATCTATCTCATTATCAGCAGATAGGATTAGTTTATGAATTATTTCACCCTTAAATTGAGTAACTCCTCTTGAATTTCTTCCTGCCCAGTGTTTTAGGAGAATAGTTGAGTTTAATAAATCTTTTTGAAAAACTGAAATAAGGGTTTGTGCAACTATCTTGTTTGGTTCAAGACCAATGAAATAAAACATGAATATACTCTTATCTGTAGCCAAAAACTCTAGCATCTTATCTATGTTGTAGGCTTTTGGATTTGACCTCAATATCATAATTTTAGTTTTCACATCGGTGGCAGTATGGTATTTTTCAAATATCCTAGTGTAGTCTCCCAACGAGTTCTTTGTTCCAAAACGAGAAATCTTTTTGTTGCTGTTATGAAGCTCTTTTACTAAATTGTCTCGTAACTCATCGTCTTCTCCTGCAATAAGATATTCAATAACTCGGCCTCTTATATTTATGTTTTCAATAAATCCTGCTATAAGAATTTCAGTTTTATATTGTTCAACTTTTGCGTCAAGGTCAGACTTCAGTTCCGTATAGTCATCAGAGTTCACAAAATCAACCGCCCTCTGTGGAGCTTGTTTAATAACTACTTCAGCTTCAGGAGATAATTCGTATTTATTTCCTGTTGGACTAATACCCGTAGTGGCTTCCACGAGACGCACGAGGTTACCATTAAATCCAAGCTCTTCGTGTATTGCAAATAGGTCCTCAAAGTGCTCAGGTGAGTTCTCTATACCATTAAACTCTTTTGAAATGTCCGAGCCATTAAAACTACCCCTTATATTATCTTCTCTGAGCTGTTGTGAACTATGACTAATTTTTTGCAGAAAAGTTGTATTTGCTAAATATACAAGGTTTTTTTGGGGTGTTACTAAGCAAACCAGAAACGGCAATTCGTCATACTTTTGAAGATTTGAGAGGGAAAGAACTGTATTTGAGAAACTAGAAGAATGAGAAGAACTAAAGCGTATAGCAAAATGTTCAGAATAATAAACTGACCTGTCTCTAGTTAGTTTGAATTGTTTCTGAACATCATCTATCAACACCGCCTTGTTGCCAATGCTATCCTTAGACTTAAGGTAGTCAATCAATTCAAATGTTTTTTGGTTTATCATATAAGTTTTGGTTTATTGGCTGACTGTTTTGCATTCTCTGTTTGGTCAACTCCTGAATTACGTTCCCAGAACACACCTCCTGCGTAGCCTTGAATTGTGCCATCTCCTTCAGCAAACCCAATTCTCTTTTCGGCAAGACAGCAATACTCCTCGTTCATTTCAATTCCAATATATTTCCTATTTAGTTTTTTTGCTACAACAGAGGTTGTTCCAGAGCCGAGAAAAGGGTCCAAAACAACATCACCTTCATCCGTGGATGCAAGTATAATTTTCGCTACCAATTTCTCAGGCTTTTGTGTTGGGTGGTCCGTATTCTCTGGCATTGACCAGAAAGGGATTGTTATGTCGGTCCACAAATTTGAAGGGTGAGTTAGCCTAAACTTCCCATCATCATCTTCGGTCCAATCTTTGGCAACCCCATCTTCTCTATACGGGGCAATTACTTTCTTTTTTAATTTTACGGCATCAACATTAAATTTGTAATTGTCTGAGACTGTTGCAAACCAAATATCCTCTGAACAGTTTTTCCAGTTTGATAACGCACCCCTACCTTTTTCTCTTTCCCAAGATATTCTATTTCTAACTTTTAAATGTTTATCTAATACATTAAAAATCATTTGCGAGGTCTTCCAATCGCAACAAACATAAACTGAAGAAGTCGGCTTAAGTGTATGTTTAATAGAAAGCAACCATTCCTCAAAGAGCTTTTCATAATCCAAGGCTTTTTTAATGCGAAATTTATTGTTTCCAAAATCTTTATTGAGATTGTATGGTGGGTCAATAAACAAAAGGTCCACAGAAGCATCAGGTAGATGTGGTGCAACCTCACCCAGCTGAGAGTGAATTGTTTTGTTAAAAATATCACCATTCAACATCTTACTTGTGAGTAATCGCTTCCGTAAGCTCTGAAATTCATCTTCAGTTACAAATGTAGTTCTGTTATTTTTCGCTCTTTTTTTCATAAATTTAATTTGTCTTAGTGTTACTTAAAAAATTATCAAACTCTCTTTTTTCAATCCTAAATTCTTTACCAATTTTATGAGCCTTCAAGCGACCCGCTTTTATATAACGGTAAATCGTCATTATGTTTACATCTAGCTTTTCAGCTAAATCTTCAGCTTTGTAAAATTCTTTTTCTTTTTCCATGGTTTTATCTAGTTATTATACTTTACAATAGTTTACACAGCAATTCAGCTCATTGTGGACAAAAGAAGTTTTCCAAAATGCTCTTTCTTTTCCGTGGTAGTCCACTTAGGGTTGTCTTTGTTAGCTACTTGATATTCTTTGGCAATCTTTTCCCAAATCTTTAATTCCTCTTCAGGATACAAGTCACGCTGAAAATTACTAACCGTTTCTTCAATAGAGGTTTTTTCAACCTCTCTTATTTTTTCTTTGTATTTCTGAACCCTAAAAATAAACCCATCTGGCAGTATTTCATCCCTTATTGGTCCAAGTTTTAGTTCTGAGAGCTTATTCTTTTTTGTTTTCATATATTTCATCTTTACCTATAGAGTATCCATCAAGCCAATAGCTGTGTTCTCTTTTCTTGTAATCCTCGTCTATTCCTGACCAGTCATTCTTTTCTTCATCCATCGCATCCTCAGCAGAACTAATCATAAATTCCATCAAATGCATATAAGTATCATCACACTCAAGCATAGAATAATGGAGCCGTTCAATTTCTTTTTCTGTTAATTTTCTGCCTAGATTTGGTTCAACAACTCCTTGGACCATATCTGCTGTAATCACATACACAATTGGTGAGCCTTGAGCTCCTTCTCCAAAGTAATTTTTTAGTAACGACATAGTTTATTTAGTTAAGTTAGTAATAAGTATTTAATTCTTATGGTGGTTTTTCTTTAGATTTGTATGTCTCAAATTCAGCTAAGCTCTTATCTATCTGTTTAACCCAATCTCTAAGGTTATTTTTGGTTATAAGCTCACTTGCATATCGCATATCTTTAGCCATACGATACCAAGTCCTTTCGTGCATCCTTTTGGTAGCGATGCTTCGCAACTGTCGTATACCGTCATCGTCCTTTGCGAGCATATATAATCCAAGAAAATAAATTGCTTGCTTGGGTTTGATGTTTTTGTCTACTAGAAATACAACTTGCAGAACATCTTTCAAACTCAGAGGTACCGAGAGTAATCCTTGGTTCTTTTCTTTGACAATCTTTTCCCAATAATCAACTAATACTTTTTGGCTCAAATCTGAATTGAAGACATCTCTAAATGTTGGGTTCTTCTTATGCCCAACACCCTCAAGTACTTTATTCATTTTTTGTTTGTGATTTAGCCTTATTTCAAAACGAATAATTTCTATAGGCTCTTTCTTGTTTAGTTCATCAAACAAACTTCTCTGGTATAAGGTTTGGTCCTTATCTATTGCTCTTTTCTTACTCTTATTTAAGTCAGCAACCTTGTCATATATAACGAACTGATGAGCGGTTGTATGAGCATAGAGACTTTGACCGTTGTTTATGAACCTAGTTTTTGCAAAATCAAAACTCTTTCGTAAATCTATCTTGCTTATTTCCGAGATTATATAGCTGACTGTATATCCACCTTCTAGTAGTATGTTTTTTGAAAAATGAACAGAACTAACTGAGGCGTGTTCTATGACAGATTTTGTCAGTATTACTCCCATATCCTTAAGCCTTTCCTGCAAGACTTCTAGTACCTGTGGAAAGTCTTTGTTCTCTAACTCATCAAGGTTGTTCAGGTATATAAGTTTAGGAATTGAAAACTCAACTCTTACATTTGCTTCTTGAGAATACTTTCTTCTGTATCCAGTCAATCTTGGGAAATAGTTCCCAGTGGCTTTTTCCATTTTGCTTGGATTACGAACAAACTTTTGATATTGGTCTGTTTTTGAATATAGTTCCCAATTGGAAACTCCAGTAAGAAATCGCATCTTTTCTTTAGGAATTAGAAGACAGATTGTGTCTATCATTTTGTTTTTTATTACGCTGGTAAAGTGCAGGGTTTTGCTTTTTGTCTTGTTCAATAAGCCAAACGAAAGAACCGACCAATCTTTGTCTTTCATCAAATGAGAGTTCCTGAAAAGAAACTTTCTCTTGCTTATATTTTTGTTTATTAAATTCCTGCATAAAAATAACCTATAGGTTATGCCTACAGGTTATTAGATATGGAACTTAAGTTTGCTTAATTTTTCTCTACATATTTTTCATTAAAAATGATTGAGTGCTGGTCTCCATCTAATAATTTTTCTATCTCAGGAATTTCCATTTTTACCTTTCTGTTTAATTGATAGACAGCATTTTGTATTGATTTTCTGTCTACATCTTGAGGTCCCAAAATGTTGCTAATGTCGTATAAACTCCAGTCTGTATAGGTATTTTTAGGGTTCTTAAACATAGCCCTTAGCACTTCTTTTTGGACTTGACCTTGTATCTTTATCTTATATTCATTCTCACTATTCTTGAAAACAAGTATTCCAGTCTGGGACGTAAAACTTAAGTTGAACTTAAGTTTTGATGATTTAACTGTTCCTTTATCAGATTTAATACCCAATAAAGAATTTGGTGTAATTGGTATTTCATTAAATTTAACCTTCCAAGAACCTTCGTCTGACCATCTCAGCTCAACTAAACCATTCTTTTCAAGGTATTTTAGTATTTTTACAGCTTCAAAGCCTCGCTCTGAAAGAATAGAAAAAGGTATATTCAAAGTATCTCCAATAAGGTTCACTTTACTGATATAGCGGTAAAAATTTTCTATCTGTTTAACAAAATAGAGCCTCTTTTCTTGGTATCTTGGTAAATCATCTTGAAACTCATCATTTCTAAACTTATCAACATAATCATCAACTTCTTTTTTAAACTTTTCTATGCCTTTCTCATCAAAAATAAATTCAAGAATAATGTGTTCAGGTGCCTCTATAGCTATTGCTTGGACAGCCGTTATGTATCTCCTATCCTTGCCTATGAAAATGGACCTGTCTTGAATAATCTCTCTAACCCTATCTGGATTTTCTTCAACTAGTTTCTGCTTTATCTCTTTATCTTGATGTTCAAGAAAAGTTACCTGCTCAATAGCACAACAAATTGAACCTACATCATCTTTATTTACACTATCTCCAAGTTTTGTAGCCTTAAAAACAAGGTCCTGTAATGTTTCTGATGGATTATCAATTTTTACTCCAACCAAATTTCCAAGCCTTTGGTCTTCAACAAGAAAAACTATTTGTTCAAGAACCATATCCTCAATAGACCAATAGTCATTAGTGTCGGATACTTCATCTTTTATGTCTGAATGGTCCCAATAATTACCTTTCATTAGGTCAGTCATTCGTATCTCAGTTTTTCCTTCCTTTTGTGCTTCTAAGAAAATCAACAACAAAAGCAAGTCCAAATCCTTATTGATTACATCTGAAGGTTTGTAGAACTGTTCTTCTTCGTATTTACACTTATTGGTAGATTTCTTAGTCATTACTAATACTTTACTTTAGTTTACATTCTAAATCAATCAGACTAGAATATAAATATGAGAAAAAAGAGTATTGATATTAAATATGAAGAGCTGGACCAGTATGATTGGTTTGATGAAGAAATTATGGACCAAAAAGAAGACCAGTATGCACCACTCATTGGCTCATTTTTGATGTGGTTTAGTAATCTTGAATACTGTCTTGATGTAGCAATAGCAAACCTAATAAATGACAGTTTCCACGAAAGAGGTTATGTAATCATAAAGGACCTGTCTGTAAGAGCAAAAATAGATTTATTTAAGAGTTTGGCACATCCAATGGTTTTCTACTCTAATAAAAAGAAGAAGCTAAAAATAAAACAACTAAACTCAATCACAATTAAATTGAGAAATATGAGTGAGTTAAGAAATAAAATATCGCACGCCAAATGGTATTCCTTAGATAAAGACGGTTATGTGCGTTGTGATATTAAAACAGATAAAGATAACGGTTTGGTAAAATTCAAAAAATACAAAATCACTCCATCAATTATAAAAAGGAATATGAGAGCAATGGAAAAACTTTGTGAACAAATTGATACATTTACTGAAAATATATGGAATTAGTTCTGAAGTGCCACACTTGGGAACATCTCTAAAATACCACTAAACTGCAATTCACTCTTTATCTTCTTCCAATTTAGAGTTCTGAACTTGTCCTGTAGGGGGAGCAAACGAAAAAGTCCCCTTTTGGGTTCTTTTTGTTTTTCGGCGGAGAAAGTGACTCAACGTCACTTTCTCCAGGACTCGAAGAGCCAGCCTATGATTTTATAAAAATTGTGACTGATAATTGAATGAGTAGAATGAAAGTCTACTTTCATTATTGAATGAATGCATTCAGAAAGCTTTGCTTACATCCTATACTGTGTGTGAAGCAAGAGAGATTCCTGCCACTGGAGTAAAACTTCGCCACACTTTTCCAAAACAAAGGTACCTGACCCCATTATTCCCCATACTTTTGTTATACTTTTAATATGCATAAACTACTAGTCCTCGGGCCACCTTTAACTGGCAAAACTACGCTCGCTAAGAAATTACGCCTACTAACTAAAGTACCTATTCTTGACTTTGATGATGAGCTATTGCGACTAAACAACGACAAGTACCCTGCCAACTATCCTGAACTGAACGAACGACTTAAAAAGTGGGTGCTGGAAGATGTCCTTTCAAGAGAGAGTGTTCTCTTTTTTGCTTTCGAGGTAGACGTTGAAGAACTTAAAAAAATAAAAGAAGGAGGATTTAAAATCGTCCAACTCACCACTGACTTAGAAACTTTGAAGGTAAGGAATACAGAAAGACTAAAGAACCAGCCAAATAATGACGCTTTTCAGTACGTTGAAACAAATATGCTGTATCAGGAGGAGATGGGGCGGCTTAATCTGATTGATGAGATTTTAGATGCATCAAAGCCTAGTGACCATACCGCGCAACTACTCTTGAAATTACTTGAAAGCTGATGCAGTTAATGAGTTAATAAGGTCAGCCAGCATCCTTTGCGTATGGTGAACCTCAAAAAAGCGGACGTCGTGATCCACTAACTGATCAGATTGAGTTCATCACCGTTTCTCTTCAATAGGTTTGAACGTCCTCTATCCAGCGGAGCAAACGAAAAAGTCCCCTTTTGGGGTCTTTTTGTTTGTTTTGTCTACAAGACTCAAGTCCTGCCTTACAAACTTTGCTATACTTTTACTATGAAAATACCGAAGAAATACTACGCAGTGGTTACAGGAGTACTTATGGGACTGTGTATGTCATTTCTCATGTCCTTCTTTATTTCTTGGATTACTGTTGGGCTAATAGAGGGATTCTTTGGCATCTGGAGAAATCATTTATGGCAGGGTTCATCATTGCTGTTCCAATCGGCATACTCGTTTCCCATCCGATAGAGAAAATTGCTCATTGGATAACACGTGAACAGACTCCCTAGGACCACATATACAGTCTCAGGAGAAATTGGTACGTACGTACCTCATGCAGGGTCATACTATAGCTAGAAATGATAATTAATGTATACTGCTGGCATGGCAAAACGAGCAACAACATTACAACAGAAAAAAGGATCACGACATTCCCATAAGACAGTGAAACGACTCGCTATTAAGCAAGAAATGCTTGCAGCAAAAGCGAGTAAAGGGAAAAAGAAATAGAGCTATAAAAACCACCTACAGAAATACTTTCTGTAGGTGGTTTTTGCTATTACTCCCCCACTGACAGACCTGAGTACCTCCTGCCCAGTATATATATTGAAAAAACACACCCAGAGAGATGATTACTACATGCTATACTTTTTAAAAGTTTAAAATAAAAATATCTATGAAGATAGAACAAAAAGTTTGGACTACAAAGGATGGATGGCAACAGCAAGGAACTACTCTGGGTACTGCAGAACCACAACTGGTACTTGCATTTGGTGGACGAAAGGAACTTATGATGGGAGAGCACGTAGACTCTTTAAAAGAATCCTATCCAAAAGCGGATATTGTTTTAGTATCAACCGCTGGTGAAATTGCTGACACTATCGTGCGTGATAACTCACTGTCTGTGTGTGCACTTCACTTCGAGAAAACAAAGACTGCCGTGGTGTCGGGCGAAATTAGTGAGGGTGATTTTGGCGAAGCTATAGGTGCAGAGCTGGTAAAAAAATTAGAAACTGAGAACCTGCGACATGTTATGGTATTTTCTGATGGTCTGCGGGTAAACGGAACTAGTCTGGTTACAGGGATTCTTGAACATCTGCCTGACACTGTGTCGGTAACCGGCGGCTTAGCTGGTGATGGGGCTGATTTTGTTACAACTGTCACGGGGTTAAACGAAGTACCAGTATCTGGAAAAGTGGTGCTCATTGGCTTCTACGGGGACGACATAAGCATCGGGTATGGGTCACTTGGTGGTTGGGACTCTTTTGGACCACTGCGCACGATTACAAAGTCAGACAAGAACGTACTCTTCGAGTTAGACAGCAAACCCGCTCTAGCCCTATACAAGCAATACCTAGGTGAACTAGCAGAAAATCTCCCCAGCTCTGGTTTATTATTTCCACTAAATCTGCACATGGATGATGACGAGCATGGAGTCACAGTTGTGCGTACACTTCTGGCTGTTAATGAGGATGACCAAAGTATGACCTTTGCTGGAGATTTACCTACCGGCAAAAAGGTAAACCTCATGAAAGCTAACTTTGACCGTCTGGTAGATGGTGCAGCGGGGGCTGCAAGCATGTCTACTCAATCGCTTGAAAATAGTGCTCCGGAACTTGCAATCCTTATTAGTTGTGTTGGACGAAAACTAGTACTAAAAGGTCGGGTTGAAGAAGAAACAGAAGCAGTGAAGAAAACCCTGGGTGGAGACGATTCTACATTCATAACTGGATTTTATTCATATGGAGAGATTTCACCAGTGGCCGCAACTGAGAAACAGTGCCAGCTGCACAATCAAACGATGACCATTACAACCTTCAAAGAAACTATCTAGCACTATGGATAAGACACTCGCTCGACAACTAACCCGAATTTTTGGTTCACCTGAAGAAGTACCCTCTGGATACGATGAGTTAATTCAGGTGGTCAATCAGACATACATTGATTTTCAGGGTGAATATAGACTAATGGAACGCTCTCTTGATATCAGTTCTTCGGAGCTTACTGAGCTGAACAGTCAGCTACTAAAAGAAGCGGAGATAATTGAACAAACAGTTGCAACCCGAACCCATGAGCTAGACCACGAACGGGCAAAGCTTTCAAAGATTGCTGAGCATATGCGCACAGGAGCTATGCTGCTGAACAAATCTAGTGAGGTTATTTTTATTAACCGCCCAGCACGGGATTTTATAGATTTTCAAGAAGAAGGCTATGATGGTTCTCTTGAAAAGCTATACACTACCTTTTCTGATCATCCGCTTCGCGACTACGTTGCACAGTGTGGCCAAAATCTATCAATGGAAATTGACAACATTGCAGTTGGTACATCAATATTCCACATCCTCTTGCAGGGTGTATCTGACGAAACAGATTTCAGTGGTTTGCTCGTGTGGATTAATGACGTTACCCAAGAAAAACGATTGGAACGCTCAAAGAGTGAGCTGGTGGCAGTTGCGTCACACCAGCTTCGTACACCTCTTACCGTCACGAAAGGAAACACTGAAATACTACTTGACCAGTCATACGGACCACTTAATGAAGAACAACGTGACATCATTTCACAGACACATGCGTCCAATGAAAATATGATTGACCTAGTGAATCAAATGCTCGACATAACTAAGATTGAGCAAGGAAAATTTTCTTTTCCAATGTCTGACGTCAGTATTATTGATGTGCTTACACAAGCTGTCAGCGACATGACCCCGCATGCTACAAAAAAGAATATTACAATACTCTATACACCCCCAGAAATTGGCGTACCAATACTACAAGCAGAAGAAACAAGACTCTATCAAATATTTCAAAATCTGATAGATAACGCAATTAAATACTCACAAACCGGAAAAACTGAATCCTCCATCACTGTTCTAGCTAGTATAGATGGAGATACACTATCTATAAGCATACAAGACGAGGGTATCGGTATACCAGTCAAAGATCAAAGCAGTCTTTTCGAGAGATTCTACCGAGCTTCAAATGCAGAAAAGTCATTCATTGATGGCACAGGACTAGGACTTTATGTTGTGCAGTCAATTGTACACTTATTTAACGGTAAAATATATTTTGTGTCTACAGAGAATGAAGGCACGACCTTTACTGTTGAATTTCCTGTTATACTAAAAAAATAAATATCTACCATATGAAATTAGAAGGAAAAAAAATACTACTAGTTGAAGACGACAACTTTGTCGGTGACATGTTCATCAGAAAATTGAAAGCTGAAGGAGCTATATGCAGCCGTGCGAGCAATGGAATAGAGGGGACACAGAAACTGGCAGAAGGAAAATATAACTTCGACCTAATCATAACCGATGTGATGATGGCTGGTATGAATGGGTATGAAATGGTAAAAGCTATCAAAGAAATTGATGAAGCAAAGCATATCCCTATTGTCGTTCTTACAAATCGCAATAGTTTAAATGAAGAAAACTCTAGAATTACCGAACTCACCCTTGATGGATTCTTTATTAAGTCAGACACTGATTTATCAGACATAATTATTGCTTTAGAAAAAATAATGCAGGCAAACACACCGACTAACGACAGCAACTCGCCTGCTTTGTAGGACCATTTTCAAAACACGCATTGCTACTATATTTCGCAGTATGACGAAAATCACCCTCAGAGCGACGTATATCTTTTCTATCGGTATTACCTGCATTGCTGTATGGAGTCTCCTTTTGATCTATGTTGGCGCTGATGCAATCGTAGCGTTCATAGGAGTAAAAAATGGGTATATAGTTTTATTTTTTATTGCTCTTTTTGGTGGTATGTCTTCTATTACTGGAGTCTCGTACGCAGCAATCATAGTCACTCTTGCAGCTGGTGGACTCAATCCCCTCCTGCTTGGCCTTGCGTCTGGACTAGCTATCTCTATTGGTGACACTATTTACTACTTTTTAGGCCGACAGGGTCGCACAGCAACTGCGGACACAAAACTAGCCTACTGGGGTGAACGCCTCAGTACATGGCTGATGAAGCAGCAAAAACGATATGTTGTTCTTGGTATCTACTGCTATACAGCCTTTACTCCTCTTCCTAATGATCTCCTGACGCTTTCTGTTGGATATAGTCGATTCCCCTATCTCCCTGCAATTATTGCACTAGTGCTTGGTAACTTCACCCTTACCACTATCATTGCAACTTTTGGTAGCTCACTGCCTGTCTAAGGAAGGCAGTATGCACTAGAGAGTACTGACTCGGGTGGTGCTATACCAAACGGTACTAGCTCGGCAATAAAAAAACTGCGACAAGCGCAGTTTTTTACATTCCTTAGAAACTACTATTCAGACGAAGGGAGAAGGACTCCATCAATCACGTGAATAACACCGTTCGATGCCATTACGTCTGCAGCAATCACTGTGGCTGAGCCGTTGATTGATACTCCACCAGCTTCTGAAACGTTGATTGTTATTGACTGTCCATTAACCGTTTCTACGACCATACCGTCAGTAAGATCACCGGCTAATACTGCGCCAGCAACTACGTGGTAGGTAAGAATACCTTGTAAGTCAGCAATATTTTCTGGTAATAGCAAGGTGTCTACCGTTCCTGCTGGCAACGCAGCAAAGGCATCATTTACGGGTGCAAAGACTGTAAACGGTCCTGCACTTTGTAATGTATCTACTAAGGCTGCTGCAGTCACTGCGGCTACAAGCGTACTTACACTTGGTGTGTCTACAGCAACACCAACAATATCCTGCATAGCTACTTCTGCATCATCCATTACTGTATCTGACTCATCCACAGTATTATTTATTGCGCTTGTGGTACCGTCGCTATCTTCAGTAGTCACTTCATCTGGGGTCATAGAAATAAATACCAGCGCTCCACCGATAATTACTACCGCTCCGAGTACTAGAATAATATTTGACATACGTTTGGTTAATTATTTGATATATATAGCCAATATTGCGGTTAGTACTTTCTAGACCAACAACATTGAACTGCTACACATCAATATACGTATGACACCCTTAAAGTGTGACATCAGGACCAACACTAGTTTTTAGCTTAGGTGGAATAACACGCCACACCTCATCATCTAACTACAACACTTGTACGTACGCGTATTTTTTAGGATCAAAGACACTTCCAAACTCTTCTGCGGGAATAACCGATCGGTCACTGTATCGAATACGAGTCATCTCAAAACGATCTTCTTCTATCTCTACATATACCAACTCCTCAGTCATAAGTTTTGTTACAAGGTCAATTATGGCAATTATTTCAAGACCCTCTGTCGGACTGTAGCTAAAACGAGCTTCATTATTCTCTTGATCAATAGCTACCAGCTCAGCACTTACGGGCAGCACAGGGACTACAGGACGTTCCAGTGAGCTGTACGAAGCATACAGGGATGAGAGATCATGTGCTGCATCATAGACCACTCTCTGACTAGTACGCTCTTCATCTTTTGGACCATAATGATGTAGTGCGAGCACTCCATCATGCTCAAGGGACAGAAACACCTCAAACGAACGTTCGGTTTGATTTGACTCAATCAGGGCTAGTGCGGTGTCGTTATGTTGCCAGGTCTCTACAATATCCCTTCTGGGCTGGGTTATGATTTTTTCTCCAGTGGTATGGGTTACAAAATCTGCTTTATGCACTCCTTCTTCAATAATCCGCTTCATGTGGTAGATACCACCAGCAGCTTTCTCAGTCTCATCTATTTGAGCCGCCCGAATTGTAGCAACCAGCCTAGCGGTATCACCTGCAGTCGGTATGGAGGCACTATCTGTCTGTATAAGTAAAACCAGAGATGCTATTGCAGGAACTAGCAGTAATCCGCCTAAAAAGGCAAATCTTTTTTGCATGCGTACCACGCAGGCAAAAACTAGTCGTACACGAATCTTTATATCGAGCCAGAATGGCATCTTTTTATGGAATACCTGTTTCATATATGTGTATTAAAAAATCCGGCTAGCAGGGCGATGCTCAGCAGTTTTTCTCGCAGTACCGCAATCCCTCGAGACACTTGTTTGCGTACTGCTGCATGGGACATACCTTCTGTTTCGGCAATCTCTCGAGCTGAATACCCTTCCACAAACTGTTTTGTGATGTATACACGCTGTGAGTCAGGCAATAATGCAACCGCCGCATGCATTTCTGACAGAGATATATCTGCAGTAATCAGCATATAGAGAGGATCAGTCTGATCAGCTATCTCAATAGCATCAATATCAATCATGTGCTTTCCTTTTCTATAATGATCAATCAGTGTATTGCGGGCAATTGCATATAACCACGTACTTACTGCATACCGTTCATCGTACGATTCAAATGCTTTATACGCCTTGAGAAACACATCACTTACTACATCTTCGGCAACATCTGTATTTAGTCCCACACGGTAAAAAACGTAAGAATAGATTTTGTCTTTATGGGCTATGTATACATCGGTAAAGCTCATACGGATAGTCTGTACAGCCCATTCTATACTATTACAAAAATAAATCGACTGTACAGGCACTATATGTGCGTTATGTTGCATCGTATATATATACGAGCAAAAGTAAGAAACTGTGACAACAAAAAAACCTACTTGTACAGAGTGTGTCATCTGGCGGTGTTTCTATGTATACCTATTTCACACGTACTACCTGATTGGAGGTCTATATTTTTCACCAACACTGATATACTACTTTGTATACCCTCAAGTAATTGGTATCAAATACGCACACAACACTCCAGTGAACTATTACCTATTTAAACTTCTAATTATATGAGCACTATTCAATTTCTCTATTTATACCTACTGACTATTCCAGTTTTCTTTATCATTGACATGATTTGGATTGGTTTTGTTGGAAATAAATTTTATCAGTCTCAGATTGGTTTTTTGTTAGGTCCGGTGAACTGGACAGCTGCAATCATTTTCTACCTTATCTACATTGTAGGGATTATCTTTTTTGCGGTACATCCAGCACTACTTGATGGCTCTCTTGGAAAAGCAGTCCTGCTTGGTGCACTGTTTGGATTCTTCACCTATGCCACCTACGACTTCACGAACCTGGCGACAATAAAAGACTGGCCCCTGCTAGTCACTGTGGTTGACCTGGCATGGGGAACGTTCCTCAGTGCCAGTGTGGCCACCGTAAGTTATCTTATTGGTAAAGCATTATTCTTCTAGTATGACATTTCTTCCTTTCACCGTAGGCGCAGTCATCTTTTGTTTTGTAACTGGTTTATTTATTATCTCAATTATTATTAAGCGTAATGACATCGCAGATATTGCCTGGGGTACCGGAATATTCCTGGTGGCACTTAGCAGCTACGTACTCAGTGTTGAGTCATCGCTACTAAGCACCGTCTTACTGGTACTAGCCACGCTATGGGGACTTCGTTTAAGTATTCGTATACTTTTGAGGAATATCAAAAAGAGTGAGGACCCTCGCTATAAAGCATGGCGAGATACCTGGGGTATATGGTTCTACCCCCGAAGCTACCTACAGGTCTATCTCCTACAAGGATTCCTCATGGTGGTAGTTGGATACCCATTCATTCACACTGCACTCTACGGTGCCAGCCAGGAAGTCGGAGTGTTATTTATACTTGGTCTGGGGGTATGGTGTATCGGGTACTTCTTTGAAGTCGTGGGGGACTTTCAGCTTGATGCGTTTCTGGGAGACAAAAATAATCGTGGGAAAATAATGAACACTGGTCTTTGGAAGTATTCTCGTCATCCAAACTATTTTGGTGAAGTCACGATGTGGTGGGGTATCTTTCTTATGATAGTGACACTTCCCTTTAGCTTCATGGCGCTTATGAGTCCACTGATGATCACATTCTTGATACTGAAAGTTTCAGGTATCCCGATGTTGGAAAAAGCGTTTGATGATAATCCTGCCTTTCAAGACTACAAAAAACAAACCAGTTCATTTTTTCCATTACCTCCTAAAAAGACTAGCTAGACTATGAAAAAAATTCATGTCAATGATGCAATGCAGTGCGGGTATAGCTACACCCGCACTGAAAAAACAGCCTCAAACTTTGACCCTGAGTTCAAGCCCCATCTGACTCCACAAGAAATGCTGGAGCTGGGTGTATTTGGAGGACTCTACTTTGGTGACAAGCCAGCCGAATTTCCTAAAGCCTGGTTCAAAAATGCCCAGCTGTCTAAAGACAAGAAAGACCACAAAGAACTAAACTACTACAACGTCATTGCCAGCCAGCCATTGTCTATCTGGCGAGAGAAAGAATGGATTCATGCAGACGACCCTCGTGGCTGGTTCCAGTGGTACTGCCGATACTACCTCGGCCGTCGCCACGAAGACGACACCCGACAGATAAAACGTTGGAAAGCAATCACTCGCCATGTCGCACAAATTTCACACAACTGCAGGCCAAATGACCAGTTCTGCAGACCAAAGCAACGACAGGCGATTTTGCACTGGGCCTACGATCCAAGAAAGCTATAGACAACCTCCCTTTTCTGTTCTTGGGTGATTGACATTTAAATTAAAATGTTGTATCTTATCAGTTCAAATCGGAGCTTCCTTAAACAAAATTATGTTTACGCGGTCTCAAACGGGTTTGAGATTATTATCTTACACAAAAACAATATGCAAACAGGAACTATCGCACGACTAAACAACGGATACGGGTTTATTTCACAAGAAGGACAGGAAAAAGATCTTTTCTTCCACGCAAATGAACTTGACGGAACAGCATTTGACGACCTACGAGAAGGTGACGCTGTACAGTTCGAAGTTGGTGAAGGACCAAAGGGACCAAACGCAGTGAAGGTAAGTGTAGTTGCATAATTGCACCCCACACTGACCAACACAAAAGGCACCGCAAGGTGCCTTTTGTTGTGCCTACTGTTCTATCCCTTTTTCACGTACTCTGGCTTGATGTAGATGCCCTTCATACCCTCTATCTTCCCTGTCAGGCCCTCTAGCTCATCTGTCAGGCGGATATTCTTCACTTTCGTACCTTGCTTAAGTCCAGAAGAACTACCTTTCACCTTCAGGTCTTTAATCACAATTACCGTATCACCATTTTGTAAGACATTCCCGTTACTATCATGTACCTTTGTATCCATACTACACATTGTTACTACTAATGCTTTCGATATAGCTAGTATATATAATTACAAGAATACTACAATTAATACCACAATTAATTGTAGTATTCTTTTGGGCTCAAAGTATTACTTCACTTCAAACTGAGCCTCTCCTGCGAGGGCTTGTGTAATGTTTGTTGTGGTCGTGTCAGTGATTTCCCTTTTTGCCTCTATCGAATTAAATGCTACGTGCGGTGTCACAATCACATTCGGTAGATCCAGCAGTACGTGCTCTGCTGCAAATGATTTCCATACTGACTCACTTATCTCAGTAGCCTGTGTCAGGAGCTCCATTTCATCAGTAATAAACTTCTCCCCTTCATAGACATCAAGTCCTGCTCCTGCAATATGTCCTGACTGTACAGCCCGTGTGAGTGCTACAGTATCAACCAAGTCCCCTCGGGCGGTGTTAATGATATAGGCACCTTTTTTAGTAACTGCTAGTGACTCATCATTAATCATGTGATGATTCTGGGTAGATGAAGGTACATGCAACGTCACAATGTCAGACTCTGCTAGTAATGCCTGGATACTTTCCTTATATACGATGCCCGACGTTGCTGCAAACGCATCATCTGGATACAGATCAAAGGCAATCACGTGCATGCCAAATCCTTGGGCAATACTCACACAATGTCGTCCAATAGCTCCAGTACCAACCACACCAAGTGTCTTCCCTTTAAGGTCAAAGCCTTCAAACTTCTGTACGTCTCGTGAACCATCTGATCGCAGTGCATCATAGGCAGCATAGACCTTGCGCGATAGTGCGAGTATCAGCGCAAATGCATACTCAGCTACAGTCTGGGAACCATAATGTGGTACGTACGTTACGATAATTCCCTTTTCTCGGGCATGCAGACAATCCACGTGGTCAAACCCAGTTGATCGCAATGCAATAACTGTAAGGTGTGGCATGGAGTCAATCATCTCTGCGGTCACTGCTGAATCCACAAATACTGACAGCACTTGTGCATCTCGATGATCTTCAGGTATTTCATTTCTCACAGGGGCAGTTGTGAATACAACGTCATGACCGGCAAGAGCGTTGGTGACAATTTCTCTCTCACCTTCGTACGGTGCGCAATATAGTATTTTCATAGTCGTATGATACTACCTCTGCGTCTTTTATGTAACATTGCTGTTGATAGATTCTCATACTAACTTGGGGTACAATTTAAAAAAGGTAATACCGATAGTGTGTGTCTGACTGGTCTCACCAGATTCTAATCAGGTGGACCTATTTGTACTCTATACTATATGCAATCTTCTTTTACACAACGAGTCTGGGAGCTAGGAATCTCTATCCCCGCAGGGAGAGTTACTACTTATGGTGCAATTGCAAAAGCAGCTGGAGGTGGTGGACAAGCAGCCAGGAGTGTCTCACGTATTCTTAGCAAATACCCTAACCAAGGAGTCATCCCCTGGCACCGCATTGTGTATGCGGGAGGCAAAACCTGGCTTACTGCAGACTGTGAAGACATACGTCGCGAACTCTATGCTCTGGAAGATATTTATGTAAATGAAAAAGGCATCATTCAGGACTTTGAGGAAATTTTCTTCGACTTTTCAGAGCTGACGTAACGTTTTATAAGCCTAGACATAATCTTGACACAGTGACAATATATTTGCATACTACTCTGAGCAAAATAGTTCTTGAGGGGACAGGACATGGCAGTAAAAAAGACTAGGGAGCATACTGAGTCGCTACCGTCGAACCGAGAAGAAAAAGAAGGTTTTATAATACTATCTATACTAGTCGCGTTGCTCGCACCATCACTACTAGTAATTGCTGGTGTAGTTCTATGGATGTAAATACCCTCACGCGGGCCCTCATGTAGGGCCCGTTATGCTGTCTGGAATGTGAATCTTTGCATTTGTTTATCATTACTCTTTCGTAACATACATATAGATACTGCATATCCTCTGGGTATAATTTGCAAAATTTGTTAAAAGTGGTGTGGTACATTTATAGAGACACCCATACACCATCTTCCACCACAGGCAGGTACTATGGCTACAAAAAATACTACAAAGCGTGCTCGTAAAAAAGCACTCATAAAAAATAAAAAGAGGAGACTTCTTCGGGTCTACATAATTAGCGGAAGCTTTGTGCTGATTGCTAGCTTTGGAATTTTCTATTTTATTTTTGCTAGCCTTTTAGAGCCTGCTCCACCCGCAGTCGTTGAGCAAGTGAATTTAAACTCTGAAATTGAGCATAAAGTCATTAGTTATTTTGAAGCTAACAATGCTGCAGAAATGATTCCTATCATTAAATGTGAATCCCGTTTTAGACACTATGATACACAAGGAAATCCGCTACAAAATACATCTGGATCAAGTGCGATTGGTGTTGCGCAAATCATGTCCTCATTACACCCTGACCCAAAAGTGCTCAAACGCTACAACCTCAAAAATGACACTGACCACACCATTGAAGATTTTGATGTAACTACGTTTGAAGGCAATATTGAATATGCGCTGGTACTCTACAAGACCAATGGTACCCGCGACTGGGAATGTGCAAAATAGTGTATGTTGCTATATACATTCTAAAATATATCACTGCCTCCGTCCCAGTATGCAACAGGAGACACATGTTACTATAGGCGCACTAAGAATATATGAATACCATACACACAAACGTGCTCGTACTTGGAAGCGGCACTGCAGGCAGTAATGCAGCCCGGTCAGCGGTTACGGCAGGAGCTAAAAAAGTAACTCTGGTCCAGCCTAGAGAACTTATCAATACCTGTATTGAAGAAGGCTGTATGCCCAGCAAGAGCATTCTGGCTGGAGCTCATAATAAAGAAACACTCCCTGAGGTACTTACTACCCGTGATGCCCACATCGACAGACTCAAAAAATCACTTACTGATAGTCTTGAGGATGAGGAATTTGAGATTGTGAGGGGTACTGCTGCGTTCGTGGACAATACAACAGTCACCGTAACGGACCAGGACACCCAAACGCTCTACACCGCAGATAGTATAGTCATTGCCACTGGCTCGCGTCCTTTTGTACCTGCTATTACTGGCCTGGACTCTATTGGAGACCGATTGATGATTAGTGATGATGTCGTGGCTAAAAAAGCCCACTTTGACACAGTACCTAAAAAAATTCTTACTATTGGTGGTGGACCAATTGGACTTGAACTGTCTACCTTCTTTCACGATATGGGCTCAGAAGTGAAAGTACTGCAACGAGGCAAAGCACTTGGTTTGTTTGACCCTGAGTTTGGAGACGAGCGCGTGCGAGCATCTTTTGATGAAGGCAGCTTCCCTATTTGTCTCAACGCAAACCTCGTTAGTGTAGAACGTACTGATGACGGTGTTATGTGCACCATCCAAAAAGAAGGCGTCTCATCTGAAGAACGTTTCGACGCGGTACTGGTTGCTACCGGTCGCAGGGCAAACCTACAGTCCCTTAGTCTAGAACAGACTGATGTCATACTCGATGAACGTGGTGGCGTTGTACATGACCAAACGATGCAAACAACTGTACAAAATATTTATATTGCAGGTGACGTGACTGGAGCACATCAAATACTCCACTTTGCCGCTGAGATGGGAAAGGTAGCCGGACATAACGCAGCAGGTACTACTGAGCCTCTGGTTATTAACTATGACAAGCTCATGCTTGCAATATCGTTTGACCAGTTCCCCTCTGCACTCATTGGACTCACTGAAACAGAAGCAGTACGACGAGGAATCAACGTCGTAACTGCAACCAAGCAATTCAACAGCATTGGCCTTGGTATCTTGAAACGACAAGAGTATGGGCTATGGAAAGTAGTGGCTGAAGCTGACACAGGAAGAATAATTGGCTCACAGATACTCGGACCCGATAGTGCTGGTGAACTTATCCAGATTCTGGTACCCATTTTAGCAAATGAAAATACCTATGATGATGTCCTTACGATGACCTGGTATCACCCAACGTACGGGGAGATCATAAAATCTATCGCACGTGACTTAGCCAACAAGCGTCACTCTTTAAAAGCTGGGATGTAGCCCAAATGAGGCTGTTTTAAAGGTATACTAATGCTATATGAAACCCCTAATTATTGCCATTGCATTGTTCATAGCCCTTTTGATGGTTAACAACTATCTTTCATAAAAAAGACTACTGGTCTCCCAGCAGTCTTTTTCTTGTAGCTTCCATTGCAGTTATCGAAGACTATCCTTTGCAAACTCTTTTTGTGAGTCTTTTTTCGATTTCACAAAAGTTTCGTATTTAAATGCGTATACCGTCACCAGACCAATTGCTAAAAATGCCAAAACCATTTGCATATGGTCGGTGTACGTCATTGAGTTGAACAGCAGCTCAAGGAGGCAGGCGATGATACCAATCTCAAGCATGAACTTCATGTCAATATGTCGGAACCGCATGTACTCAACCAGAATACGATACGCCTTCATTAAGACTATCAAAATAGCAACGTTGTGGAGAAAATCTCCATTAAGAGTATTGAAAATACTTTGCCGTTCAGCAGGATCCATGAAGACGGTTTCAAACATCAGTAGTGAAACATCAAACATTCCGGTGATAAATGCAATGAGCATGTATACCACGAGCGCCAGTGCGGTAATAAAGGCTACGAACGAAATACATCCGTTTAAAAAAGGTACTGTTCTTTCCATTATGTCTAACATTATACCATTACCTAAAATTTTTTTGATAATTTTTCCACGGAATTTGTAAAAAGGTCATATATATTTGGACAGTACAGTAAGCTATTGATTTATCAGTTAATTTGTGCCATCGTATTTGATGAAGCCTAGTACAAAATCAGGTAAAAACGAGGTGAATCAGATGCAGAAAGTTATTTCAAGTATACTGTCTATCTATATCTTGCTAGCCAGCCCTGTAGGCGCGCGCACCAATCCAGTAGGAACAATCGAAGATCTCCCATACCCTGAGTCACACGATGGCTCATATGGAGTGTTCTTCCTAACAATTCTAGAACATGGGAAGGTGTACCGGGTCATCTTTTCAACGCTGCGGGTGATACCGTCGAAGTCCAATTTGGACATCTTCAATGGACAGTGTTTTGTCGCCTTGGAGGAGATACCAAATGAAACGGCAGATAGCTATCGTGATGTTGTAAAATTCGTAACTTCGATTCATGTGGTTATTTTCATGCCAAATTCGGAGTTCCCAATGGACGTTGTAGCATTTGAATATGCATTCAAGTGTTACGAGTACGATGATATGCAGTAGTTATGACGCAAAGGGCGGTCTATCCTGATCGCCCTTTCGCTTTATATGCTACCCTACACCTATGAAAAAGTACGTTGTTTTAGATAAAGAAGTCGGGCAAACCCCTCTGCAGTGTTCTGATCTGTATAAAGAATCACACCCAGAATGTGTCGGGGTGCCTATGACCTATGCCGGTCGGCTGGACCCAATGGCTTCAGGGAAACTGCTTATACTTCTAGGTAAGGAATGCAAAAACCAAACAGCCTATTGCTCACTTGATAAAGAGTATGAGTTTGAAGTGTTGTTTGGATTACAGTCTGATACTGCTGACGTGCTTGGACGACTATCAGAATGTGCGAACTCTAAGACTGGTCATACACACCAGAACAAATGGGGACAAGGTCAGCATGTTTCAAAGAAGACACTGGTATCACTATGTAAAAAACTTATTGGTGATGTCGAGCTCCCCTACCCTCACTTCTCTTCAAAAACAATTAACGGTAAAGCCCTCCATACCTGGAAACTAGAAGGACGGATTGAGGAAATAAAGATACCTACCAAAAAATCACGCATTCATAAACTCCAATGTGATGCTGTACAGACCCACACTCGAGCAGAAGTGCATGCTTATGCAACTACGAAGGTAGAAAGCATCCCACCAGTAACGGAACTACGCAAAGCCATTGGAAATGATTTTCGCCGGGATGATGTCAGAAAAGACTGGCAACAGTTTAAAGAAACAGGTTCACCAGATGATATTTTTTATAGTGCGAAATTTACGTGCCTTGCTTCTTCTGGAACGTATATGCGCACACTAAGTGAAGTGATAGCAAAAGAGATTGGAACCTGTGGTCTAGCATATTCTATCCACCGCACTACAATTGGTACCTACAAAAAACTCCCACTATGGGGAGGATTCTGGACACAAAAATTTAGATAATTATTCTTTTGTAAGCTCTGCGTATTTCTTAAGATATTCGTCAATGGTCGTCACAAACTCTGCATGACTCCAAGTAAGTGGTGCAGTGGAAAGATGTTCTCCAGTGTGAGGATGCATCTGCTCTGCCAGGACTCCACTCTTTGTTGCGTGCGCACACGTCCACTCAAGTATTTTGTAGGCCTCCTTAAGTCCCTCAAGGCTCTCTGCAGCCATAATGTGGTACTGTGCCATCCAAAGTGTCGTAATCACCCAGGGATTGGGTGTTCCTGCCTCTTGTAACGTATAGTACGTATCACCCTCATACCGCATGTACCCCGTTTCTTCTGCATTGACGCGCAGTGTATCTTCAACTGTCTGCAGTGCTTTTCGGACTCTTGGATCATGTGGTTCAACAACTCCAAAATATACTGGACCAAAGAAACTACTAATATCGATAGTCATATCTCGCACATCGTCTTTATCATCGTAGGTTCGGATTTGTTTAATGAACATGTTTAGATCTTCATCATAGAGGTGTTCAAGGATTGATGACTGTATTCTTTGAGCCACAGCATTATAAGTACGGGCTGATTCTTCTTTACCAAGAATATTTGCAAACTTTGCTGCACTACTAAGTGCCGCATATACAGACGATGCTGTATAGGTTGAGATACCAAACTTCTCCTCCCAAAGATCAAAGGAATTATTAGGTAGCCCAAGTCGAGATTCCATAAACTCAGTCATAAAATCTGCTGCCTTTTCAATAAAGGGATTATATAACGATTCAATATATTCAATATCTTTTTCAATTTCATAATGCTTCCAAAGCATATGTAACACAAGTGCAGTTTCATCTTCTTGAATTGGAAATTCTGGAACACCTTCAATAATCCACGGATGCCATGAACTACCTAAACAACCATCTGTGCGATATTTATGCATCAGGTACCCTCCTCGCTCGAGCTTGTTGGTTATAAACGTGAAAAAACGTTTTGCTACATCACTGTGCCCTGACCTATCAAGTGCGTTAGCAACCAAGGCAGCATCACGCGGCCATACGTAACTGTATGTATCTCGGCCGTGATGGAGCATATCAGTGTCGCTTGAAGCGATTATTCCACCATGATTATCAGTATGAACACGAATCGTTGTAAGTGATCGTTTGTAGAGTATTTGTATCTCAGGGGAAAGCAGTGACACATCTCGTTCATCAGCATCTACCCAAGCTTTCCAGTATTTCTCAGTAGAACGTAATAATCGTTCAGGAGTTTCTTTCAACACGTACGCATTTAAATCATGTACTTCTGCAATTGTTTCACCACATGCAAGCCAATACTCTATTTGAGCACATTTTTTAGCTCCCAGTTGTAGTGTTATGCCAATAACTGAATCAACAGACCCATGTTCAATAGGATTATGCTCTAAGACTCCATCATTTGCATCACAATACGCTCCCTCTTTCCCTTCTATGCCAAACAGACCAATATTATATTCTGTAAATTGTGCACCATCATGCATCGCGTTTATTAAAAAAGTATTTTTTCCTTTGTAGTGCACAATTGCTTTTACTCGTGGATCGTACAGCCCAGTGTCGCCTCTGCGTGATTCTGAAATACGTAACTGTTGAGAAAAGAATACTTTTACTTCCCGTGTTTCATTTCGTTCGTTACACACCGTAAATGAGCGGATAAATACATTTTGTTCATTGTGTACTACATCAACACTTGAAAGTGTTACTCCAAGAGTGTCGTTTACAGCATGCATACTCCCAACAACTGTTTCAGGGTCACACCCAACAGTAATGTCCCACTCTGGAGAATCTAACCATGAAATGGTGTCATCTACATACACACCAATGCGATGTACATAATTTCCACTGGCACCACTGACATGGTTGCTGAAACCTACATAGGGATAATAAAGATCACGAACCTGCCCTCGGTAATCTAAACCGACTAGCATATTTCCATTTCCCAAAGTAACTGCTCGTGCCATATAAATTAAATAGTATAGATACGTAAACATCGCACCACTGCTGTACGCGCAGAAGATGCCTTTTTTGCTTGACGTAATGCTTTTGCACATTCTGTATCTTCAAGCACAGACTCTACCCAATCAGCAAAGTCATTCTTTTCTTTTGTGACATGGTGTAAAAATACCTCATCTGCCATTGTCCCAAACGCCATCTGAAGCTGATCAAGATCTTGCAATACGTTACCATCAGATGTCCAAAAGCACTGCTCTCCAGGTGCACACACTAAGGCACGAACGTGTTTCTTCCTTACTGCTTTTTTAGTAACCACTTTTTTTGCAGGTGCTTTCTTCGTAGATGCTTTCTTCGTAGATGCTTTTGCAACCACTTTCTTTGCAGGAGTCTTAACTGTTTTCTTAACCACTTTTTTTATAGCTATAACTACTGGCTTCTTCGTTTTTTTTGTAACCGCCTTTTTAACTGCAGCTTTTTTTGGTGACACTTTCTTAGTTAGTTTTTTTATTGGCATACTGACTATTTTTTTTGATTGATAAAGAACAAAATGCGTGCGATACATTGCGACAACCATCCACGCATCTTCCCCCAGAATGTGCGTGGTGTTGCACTTGCTACTACTTCCTCCTCACTCTCTGCCTGCTCTCTTTGACGCTTTTTTTCAAGAAGATACTGTATACGTAATTGTAAATCACTTAGGGCATTCATGAAAGCGACATATGCATCATACGGGGATTCGTACGGAGAAAAATATGCGTGTACGTCACCATCATCAGACCACTTTGTACACATGTAATAGAAATGGTCTGAGGTTTGTAACTTTCTCCAGGTTTCTATTATGTCTGTATCGCCAGTTTCCATCACATCTCCTTCAAGTGCATAAATAGAAGCAATAGCATCCTTCTGAATGTCATTACCAGTCCATGCAGTGAGGTCGCGGTCAGTATCAGCCCATGTGAGTATATCTGGTACGTCTATTTCACCGATAGCATCATAACTTGTAATTGTTTCCGTAGGGGTCTTGAAGGATGTCTCGGGGTGACGCAGGAGTATCTCAGGTAACACCTTTATAAAATTGAAGATACCAGTATCTTCCCACTGATGCTCTCCAAACGTTTCATAGTCCATAAAGAGATTGATTGTACTACCGTCACCATGATGTGCATGAATCCAGTCTGCATATGTCTCGGCTGATAGTGGATGACTTTCCCACTGTTTATTACCAAATCTAAACGCAACATCGTCAGACAACTTATAATTCTTCAAGAGTACTTTTATACGATCACACCCAACTGGTGTGTACACATGGTTTGGACTACGCCATCCCAAGATCGGATCCCACCCTTCTGCCATAATTCCCAAATATCCATTATCCTCACACCACTTTGCGAGATCATTACGATACGATAATTCCGTATTACGAAATACTCGTGGAGTTTGTCCAAATAGTTCATTGATGCGCTTGGCATGCTGTGCAACCTGTCGTTCAAACTCAGGCACAGAATAGAAGAACGCTAGTGAGTGATAGTACGTGTCAGCAAGTATCTCTACTCGTCCAGTAGCAACAAGCTCCTGAAAACTTTCAAGCACATCTGGTGCATATGCTTCGAATTGATCGAGTACTGTTCCTGAAAAAGAAAGGGCAAAGCGAAACTCTGGGTGTGTATCCAGAAGCTCCTTGAGCACCTTGTTCATCGGTCGATATGACTTCTCTGCTACCTTATCAACTATTCTTCTATTATTTAAATCAGTTTCTGACGCATCATTAAAGTACTGATTATCTTTCCCAATATCAAAAACTCGGTATTTTTTAATACGGTACGGTTGGTGTACATGAAAATAAGGGCAGACAGTTAGCATATTATGTTATCCATTTTAACAGACGAATATATATATCGACGACTTTTTGTGCAGCTTTTTTCCACGACAGTCGAGAAACTTCTCGCTTCCCTTCTTGTACGAGTTGATTGTGCATAACTGGATATCGCAATGCTGCTAGTATTTTATTGGCCATATCGTCAACATCCCAAAAATCTACTTTGAGCACGTGTGTAATAATCTCAGACACTCCTGACTGCTTAGAGATTAATGATGGAGTTCCATGCTGAATTGCTTCAAGAGGAACCAGTCCAAATGGTTCAGATACTGAGGGCATAACTACCAAGTCAACACTCTGGTACATCTGATCACGCTCCTCATACCAGAGTGCTCCTGCAAACAGCACATGTTGTGACAAGCCCAGTGCACCTACCTGCTGCATAATCTGCCCCGTCATATCTCCTTTTCCTGAAATAACAAACATCACATTTGGGTCATGTGCAATAACTTTCTGCGCCGCTTGTATAAAATAATCGACTCCTTTTTGTATAGTAATACGTCCATGATATAGCACTATCCTTTTTCCCTGTTCGCGCAACTCCTGCAACGTTGGTTCGTACGTTTTGGGTTCAGTTGTATCAACACCATTGTGTACTACCTGTACTTTATCTTCATCTGCACCGTGCTTCTCCACAATGATTTGTTTTGTAAAATGACTTACCGTGAGAATTCTGTCAGCAGAAGCGAAGGCTTCTTTTTCGATAGCAAATACTGCGGGGTCTACATTGTCCCCTGCTGCCTGATCAAAAGCGGTAGCATGTACATGAAGAACCAATGGTTTACCACTAGCAACTTTTGCTGCAACACCTGCTAAGTATGACGTCCAGTCATGTGCATGAATCAAGTCGAACTCTTCTTCTGATGCAATCTGGGAAGCCTTATGGGCAAACGCATGCACTTCATCGAGCAATGTATTTTGATACAGCTTTCTAACGCCATACTCATCATACACATCAAGCACCGATTGTGATCCTAAATAGGGCGCGATTGAAGAAGTAACTTCTCGAGTGCGCACCATATGTTCCACATCAGCAAATATAAAACGAGAGTCCCCTTCAACAGGCTGTGACTTTGGAAGCACAAAAATTATCTCAACACCTTCCTTGGCGAGTTCACGTGTGAGACCCTGACATGCGACGCCAAGACCCCCGGTTGTATGTGGTGGGAAATCCCATCCAAAAGTAAGAACTTTCATGGTGAGGTCAAGTGTTTTTGCTTATACGTACCGAACCAATCTAAAACAAATGATATTTGTATAATATCACGCAATAGAAGCACTACATATGTATACCTGTGAGTATTGACTCTATCGAGCTACTCTGGTAATATTTCGCAACTATGTCACAAGAAAGACTCATAAAAATGATCAGCAAGGGCGACGACAAAGG